>Ga0325402_1002625_pt1 | contig 15849 bp, 8 predicted proteins | sample PopdelMetagenome_22_FD_207212 | JGI IMG/M metagenome (GOLD analysis project Ga0325402, IMG submission 207212) | Populus deltoides microbial communities from Bellville, Georgia, United States - Xylem-PdKOR-R3 | ecosystem: Host-associated > Plants > Phyllosphere > Stem > Wood/Secondary xylem... | reverse complement strand
GGTCAACATGCTAACAAAAAGGTTTGTGTCTTCAAGCTTGGCTAGCGGCTAAATACAAATTGGGTTAAAATATGCTTCACCCAGCACGGTACACGTCAGAACATTTAGTTTATCTAACGCGCTTTTGTTAGAGGTTATGCTCAAAAAAATTTTGATGTAAAAAGATAATATTTGAAGAAGTAAAAAAATTGTGGGATTGTAATTAAAATCGATATAATAGTTAAAACTTAAAAAATCTCAAGCTATTTTTTTATATTAAATTATTTAAAATTTATTTATACATGACCTTATTCATTAGTTAGATCTCGAAGAACAAAAAAAAAACCATGTTCATTTTGGTCAACTGCAAAACTAGTGAATCGGGTTATAAATTTTATTGGACCAAATTAAATTTTTTATTCTATAATTTTATATAAAAAGTACAAAAATTAATTCACGATTAATTCAATACTAAATAATAAAATTAATTAAAAAAAACACAACATTAAATTAAATGATGGGATTGTGAGAAAAAATACAAAAGATTAAAAAAAAGGGCTGAAGAAACCTACAACTGGGTTATAGATTCTGATGGGTTGAACTAATTATTTTATTTTATAATTTAATAAAAATATATAAAAATTAATTAACAACCAATCAAGAAAAAAAATCAATAAAAAATAATAATAGTAATAAAAAAAAAGCCCATTCTTGCATGAGCGAGGTTGGGCCTATTAAAAAGACTTAGACGAGTTGATAAATAAGCCATTTGTCATTTAGGAAAATATTGTGCCCCCAAAGTTTCAAACTCATATTCTCAACATTACTCCAATGATTTAAAAAATATATTAACTTTGTTTACTGTTGATACAGTAACCGATTATAATCTCCTTGGAAGCTAGACTTGAGCCACCACGTGGACGAATCTAATACTTGGCACGTGATCCATGGATCTCCTACAAGGAAAAACAAAATACCCTCGCTACAAAGAAAATCGGATGCAATTAGAGAAGAAATTAATATTCAGGTAAGTATTGGGATTATATTCATATGGTGGTTGAATATGAAATATTGGCAAATTACAAAATATAACTAAATAAGCTGGTTTGTTTACTGTGCACCCACACTTATTTCACAGCTCACTCTTATATTCATGGACTTTCTTTTTTTTTCAAGTTTTTTTTTTATTTTGGTCATTAAACTTTATTTATTTACAATTTCATCATTATAAGCTAAGTTACATGAACATGTTCTTATGTGGTGGTATAATTTTTTATTTACATGCTCTAGTTAATCCAATATGTCATGTATTATTTTGATGTTGAAATAAAAATTAATTTTACAAGATAGAATTTTAGATTATTGCTAAAAAATTCCAAAGATAAAGAACTAAAATTGAAATAAAAACAGTCTTCATTCATTTAAAGCATGGCAAGCTTCAATTTCACCCTCCAAGTTTTGCTTTTGAAATTTCAATCCTTGTTCGTTTAATTCTTTATATCTAGATTCTAAACTTTATTTTTATTGAATTTCAATCCTTGAACTTCCATAGATGTTATAGAAAGTTATCATAGAACAAAGACGATAGATAAAATATTTGGTTTTGATTATAAAAATAATAATCTTGTTATTAATGAGTTCTTGTCTACTATGAAAGTTGAGAGTTTATTGTATGCTGTGTTTATGTATTAAAAAGTAAATTCAAGCTCATAAAATAATATTTATGTAGTTTAATTTTTATTTTTAAGTGATTTTAAGATGTTTTATTGTGAAAAATTAAGGGGCTCAAAACTTGAACTTTGCGTTTTTTATTGTCAAAATGATTAAAATCAGCAATGGTACACAACAAGTCTCTTATCCAGATAAACAGAAAAAAAAAAAAAATTGAGAGATCCGGGTAGACAATATAAAATAATAAGTAGCAAAACCAAGCAAATGGCAACAACATTCTTCTTCTTCTTTTCCTCTCTCTTAGGCTAGGTGCGTTTCAGAACAACAATGCCTAACTTTGTTTTACTTGATTTGATCTTTGATCTTGTTTTTTTAACTAATATCTTCTCCATTGTTTCCTTGAAATTGTTTTGTTTAATTATTATTTTTCAGTAATTGGTCTTCTATAAAGGGTTTTTACAATTTCATAATACCAAAAACAAATTACTATAATTCATCTTTTAATTTGTTTTCTTATGAAATTTTAAATAAATTACTTGTGTTTTTACTATGCCTTTATAATTTTGAGAATCATATATACTTAACAATCAAACAAAATCTTGATGATAAATACAATAAAATATATAAAATAAAAAAGATAATTGATGTAAAATATTTGTATTTTTATATGTTTTTTACTTATTGCTATGAATATCAACTTTCTGATTTAGTTTTTAATTAACATTTGTATTTTTTTAATTTACCATTTAATACTTTTTTTAATTAATTGTATTGGACACATATTATTTTTCCATTTTTTAGCTAACAAGTTTTATAATACTATAAAACATATTGATAATATAAAGACTGTTTTTTATTATTTTAAAAATTAACTTGAATTCTATTAGAGTGTAGTGCGAATAGATTGGACTAGTTTGTATGCTCGTACTATGTTAGGGGAACCATAATTTTTTAAAACATAAAAAAAATATAAATATCAAGAAATTATTTAGCATTGCTATTAAATGTGAAAATACAATTGTTCTGTATTTGTTTTCTATCAAGATATTTTTTTATTAACGTATTTCTTGTTTATCTTAGCAAATACAAAGTTTTTAATTGGAATAGTTGTTTTAGTTAAAAAAATATTTATAATCATTAAAGCAAGTTAACAAAAATATAAAAATAATATCTATAATCGTTGTTTTTTTTTGGCGTTTTTAGTCCTTGTTCGTTTAGTTATTTATTTTTTAATTCTAAAATCTATTTTTATTGCATTTCAATCTTTAGACTTTTATAAATACGAGAAAGTCATCGTAAAATAGAAATGAGAGAGAGAATATTTGACAGATCATATTTTGACTATAAAAAGGGTACCCTTTGTTACAATTAATTGTTTTTTAGAACGAGAGTTTAACGTAGATGGTATTTATGCATCAAAAGGTAGATTAGAGCACATAAAATATTTTTTATTTAGTTGTATTTTTATTTTCTTAGTAATTTCGAGGTGTTTTAGTGTTATAAATTAAGGGATCAAAACTTGAACCTTGCACTGTTCATCATCGAAGGTGATTGAAAACAATAATGGGAGACAACAAATCTCCTATTTAGATAAATAATATGCCATCCATTCTATTAAAAAAGAAAACAGAGAGATATGGGATTGTGTATTGTTATATGTTTCTTTTTACTTACTGTTATGACGTTTTGTTAATTAACATTTGCAAAGAAAAATTAATTTACCATTTAATATATTTTTAATCAATTGCATCGGACACATATATTGTTTTTCCATTCTTTAGATAACAAATTTTATAATATTACAAAACATATTGACAATAAATTTGTATCATATTAAAAATCAATTTGAATTATATTAGAATGCAGTGCGTATAGATTAGATTGGTTTGTATTTCACACTATAAAAATCATAATGTTTTTAAACATAAAATAATATTTAGGTTTTAGAAAATCATTCACTATTGTTATTAAATACAAAAATAGAGTTAACTAACTTACCCTAAATAAAAATATTGTATATCTCGGCACATAAACTCATAATCTTTTGCCTCAATTCCATGTGCTAATTAACTACATTATGATAGAGAGTTATTATTATGTATATTAAACAGATATATTAACTTGATTAATGTTTGCATGAATAGTAAATCACCATAAGCATCCCAAGCTTTTATAGTTTAATTAGTTTGATAGTTTAGTTTCATTTGAAGTAATTAAGATAACTGCAATAAACTATTAACCCACCAATCGAGTGGATGGAGGGCGTCATTGGCCCACTATCCCCGCATGTTTGAATTGATGATTAAAACCTCACAGAACTCAACGTGTCAATCCCTAAACCGTCGATTCAATCACCCTTGCACTTCATTTAGCTACGAAGTTGATATTTTAGCGAGAAGCTAGGATTAATTAATTTCCCAGGACGCCGGCTTTTCAAAAATACGTCTTTGACCAAATTGACAAAACGAAAGACGTCTTTTGAAGACCCCACCCATTTGTGGGGTCAACTACGATTCGAGACTTTAACCCTTTTCCTCTCCTACAAAATGCCCCATCAATGAAGTAACGACACTTCACGCATTTATCTAGCAAAAGAAGGCTGCAGAAAATGGCAGAAAACCACCCGCCTAATCTTGGTTTCAAGGGAGACAGGTTACTCTAAATCCTCTTGTCTTTAATTTTTTTTTTTTTTCCATCAAGTTCACAGGGATTCAAATTAAATTCCCTTTTCCCTTTATTTCACCGTCTTCAATTCTTGTGTTTAAGTAATTTTAATTTTGTTATGATGACAGCATCGTAGCGCAACACGTCATTTTTGCCCTGCTCGTGGACACGTTAAGCAACCAAATCCAAGTGAAATACCTATCAATGCGAGTTTCTCCATTTGACACCCACCAGAGGGTCATGTCAACATTTTTTGCTGCTCTGTTTATATACGCCACAACATCAGTTGCCGAGGTTATACTCCGGACGCAGAAATCAGTCCATCAAAGACTTGTCGGCAATATTCGCCTCTTTGCTAGCGCCCTTGCTATAATTCTGCTCCTGGTGACTCTTTCCCTGATTGTGTCCTGCATCATTTCTGTCCTGTGGACCTGTTTATTTGTGAAGTTAGCATATGAATCATGTCACGATCTCTGCCAGTTGCTAAGCCAAACAACTGATGAGGTACTGCGCATGTTGAAAAGGCTAATTGCAACTGTGAGGAGCCCCAAAGAGAAACCAAACCAGCCGAATGTCTAGGTCCTTACAAGTCCTGAGGCAGATTAGAATAGTGTTAAATCATGGACTTGTTGCTCCTAGCCGCTTTTTGTAATTTACGTTGTGATATTGTTTTTCTAACGCCCTAGAGAATTAGATAAAGGATAGGATGTTATTGGCATGTGAAAATTGAAAGATATGACATACTTTTTATGGGCCTTTTCTTCTTTTTGTTTGCATGAGTAATGAGACTTGCAAAGTTATCTGAGCTAGATTTATTTGGTGGTTGGCAAGCTCATATATAGAGGGGATCAATACGATGGAGTTTGTGCTTAGATCACCAGTTCAAGGCATTCCTCACCCTATTTATGGTCGTGGCTCTCGTGACGATAATAAGATATACTTATCTTTATGGACTGGGCTATCATTTTGATTTTGTTAAGCTTTGACTGGGCTTCATCCATACTGCAAACAAGAAAAATCTTCAGAAAATATAAAAGAAACCCCATCTAAAATAAAAAAAAGTTTAATTTAGACTATTAGTTCATTGCAGAGGGCATGGATTCCCAGTTAGACAAAACATTCCTCGCGGAAACAATTCGGTCCGGTCTACTTTTTGACAATAGATCGGTGTCATTAATAAATTTTTAGTTATCATTGTTTTTTTTTTGTGCCTAGGTCATGCACATAATTAAAACGGAGTAGAATGGTGTTTGGCAATTACCAATTCTTCTTCTTCTTTTCCATTCCTATTATATATAACTGTCTCAATATATATATTTTTTTAAAAAATATTTGAATATTTAATAAAAGAGGAATAAGAAATCTCCATAAATTAATGACAGATCTTCTTCTTACATGGTTTTGATTCCAAACAGTGGAAAGTATATCTTTTTTTTATTTCCCATTTCTATTCAAATGAGTACTTCAAAGTGATGTAGCAAACACTTTTGTAAGACTATCCTTTAGAGATTTTTTTTAAATGAACTGGCTTATTATTTTTGCAATGCTCTGTTAGAAGACTTCATCAACCCGTGGTCAGCCTGTTTATAGGCTTTGCACCCATTTTGTGTAAATAAAAAAGAGGTTTGATGAATGATTGCAAGTGTTTTTTTTTACTCTAACTCAATCTACTATGAAAGGAAATGAAAGGTTAAAATACATCTTGAACAAAATGAAAACCGTATTTTGAACTCTCCACCCAACTTTTTTTTTTCTTTTAATTTTATTAATCACCTATATATATTTAGATAATAGTTATCGTATGATTGAAATCTCAGTTCATGGATTTATCGGATCAATTACAAAATAATAATGTTTTAATTAACTCAAATAATATTATGTTGGATAAAAAAAACTATTAAAACTATCTCAATCGGGATTTATTGGATTTAATTAGATTAATCAGCTTATAAATTCACATCACTGCATGTAATCAAGTCAACAAACAAGTACTGGTTTAATTTAAAAATAAACAAACAAGTACTGCATCTTTTTTCCCCTGCCCCTATAAACCAATACAAAGACACCTCTTTGGTCTCACACCCACGTCTCCTACACATCTCTCTCTCTCCCCCCAACACCCACATCTATATATATATATAAGAACTAAATTCACAACCAACCCTAAATCTTATATTACAGGAGGAATTATTACATATATCTAGAATTATACTTTTATATTTCATTAAGTATATAAACTATCATAAAATATTATCTAAGAACTCCATTTTTTATGAAAGAAAAATATATAACTCCAAGAGTAGGAATGACTCCTTCATACTAGCATAAAAAAAAATTTAATGAAAAAGAAAGTGTGGCATTACCAAGCAATAAAAAAAGAGAGAAATTATTAGGTAAATTCCTCTATCATTTCACATAGACCAATTTAATAATAAAAGATTACTTGTAAAAAATAGATTGACCCTACAAGATCATGTATGAATTCATTTACGTCCCTTGTTAATAAAAAATCCGGCAATAGAAGGGAAGTGCTTAATTTTTATTTTATTTTTTAACACTAACGAAAGTGTTTTTAAACCCGGTATAAGAGTCGGTTCACAGTTTTTGACCGGGTCAAATTTAATTTTTTTTTATAAAGCAAAACGATATCGTTTTGGTAAAAAATAGTCAACGAATTACAACTGGGTTTTTGAATAGGTCTTGCCGGTTAACCGGATCATTAGGTTAAACCACTAGGTTATCGGGTCAAACCATCAGGTCACTAGATTTTTAACTATCCTTATTTTTTTAAAAAAACCGATCTTATTTCTGTCTCGGTTCAGCTAAATTCCGGATGAATCTACCAAACTGATTTTAAAATTACGATTAATGATGCAGACTGCTGTAAGTCCGTGCGCTTCACGAGTAAGGACGTCTCACTCGTATTTTAATTTTTTTTCTTTTTCTGTTTTTCTTAAATGTTTTTTATAAAAACGCCTCGTGTTAGAGCTCTTGGCGTGAGGTCGCGCCAACGAAAGCACACTGCCTAAAATTCGGCAGCGACGGACAGCGGCAGCCTTGCGTAGGCAGAAACGAATTCGACAGGCAGCATGCAATGGTCTATGCGAGTCTTTGAGCTTGCGACTTGGCATGGACGTGGGGCTTAGATAATGGACCTTCTAAGTCAGCAGCTGACGCAGCAGAACAGGTAGGAGGGACTGCCTTGTGGACAGCCAGAACGTGGGTGAAGTGGCAGCCTCATGGGGGCAGAACGTGGGTGAAATGGCAGTATCACGGGGGCAGAACGTGGGAGCATAACTGGGGGCTCTCCAAGCTGCTGAGACCGTGGGATCATGCCACATCACTTACTGGTAAATAGGCCACTAAGATCATGGAGATCATAGGGGAGAAAGTGCCCCACTATGTCCTGAAAAATAGGAGATCATGGGGGAACCCTGCAGCTCACATGTTTGTCTATAAATAGGCTGCCAAGCCTCTGTTGTGTAGCATGCAATTTATATGTGTAACACACACACTTTTTATTGTGTAATCCTTTGTTGACGAGATAAATAAAGGTTGAGAAGTATTCTTGTAAAGTTCGGTGTGCTTGCTTGTGTTTATTCTTTGTTTACGACGAGGCAATTGTGAGAACCTCTTTGGTGAGCGAAACACATAGTCGTAGGGAAACACGAGCGAAAAGGTGAGGCAAGGCTGAGTCTAGTCGGGACTAGACTGCCGCATTGGGTTGAATTGCGGGGCGAAAATTTAACCCCGTGACAATTGGTATCAGAGCACGGTTGATTCAAGAAGCGTACAACAGAAGTCATAGAAGCTATTAGAGAACGGTGGATGTGTCTTGAGACTTTGATAGGGTCGGATGAAGAAGGCAAAGAACGTTCTGTTATTGATCGCTTGAAGGAAGCTATGGAAAGTGCTGATAGGGCTAAGAGCCTGTACATTTCTCTTGCGGCAGAATCGAGTGAGCGATTGGCAGCTGCCGAAGAGACGATTGCCATTCTGAAGAAGGCAATGAGAAACGCTCTTACCGGGGTAAGTACTTCTAAACCTAAAGTGCCTGAACCGAAGTGTTTTGGTGGGGCAAGAAGTGCCAAAGAACTCGAGAATTTCTTGTGGGACATGGAGCAATACTTTAGCGTTGCGAAGATCGGCGTGGCTGAACAAGTGGATCTTACCATGATGTATCTCACGGGTGATGTGAAGCTTTGGTGGAGGACGAGAACCAAAGATGACTTAAGTGCTGGACATCCAAAGATAGAGACATGGGTTCTGGATCGACCCGTCGAGCCGGACCGGGTTTGAAAACATTGTAAAAAGATAAATGACAAAATTTTAAATGTATTTTTGGGATGGAGTGGAATGATGCTAACTAGCACTTACCAAATCTTCTATCGTCTTGGTTTTTTTTCACTTTTTCGTCGTGGTCTTGGAGGGGGATGATGCTAATTGGGATGGAGGATGTTTAGCTCGGGACGTCTCGCCCATTTGCTTTCTTAATTGTTTCAAAGAGAAAAAAACCTCTTCCGCTTATACTGCCATTCTAAAAGTCTCCAGTCATATGCAATCATTTTCATCCATTTGTGTTGCTTAAAAACAAAAATCCTTCTTTGGCATATCCATTAAAGAGTGTACGCGTTTATTTATTAAATTTCATTTTCACCCAATTTTTAAATAAATAATACAAAATAAATGAATAAAAATATATTTAAGAATGGAGTTAAGATAACATAAAATTTGAAGTTTGAGAATTTAATTATTAAATTTGAGAGTCAATTGGTCAATAATTGAAGAATTAATAAGTTGGAGACTTTAATTAAAAATTTGAATTAGTTTAACTAATAAATCAGGTACTTAATTAAAGAATTGATAAGTTCGAGGATTTAATTAAGTTTTGATTTAATTGATTAAAAAGATCAGGGGTTTGATTAAAGAAATGCCAGATTTGAGGGGTTTGATTAAAGAAATGCCAGATTTGTGGGTTGATTAGAAGCAAAATTTCAAGAAATTAAGAGACCGAGGACCATAGTGAAATTGCTGGTTTACTTTAGGAATTTTAACTGATTTTTCAGGGATGATTTTGAAAGAATTAAAAATTAAAGATTTAATTAAGGGCCAAATTGAACAATCCAGAAATTAAGGACTGTTTTGTAAACAGTGTTATAATTTAGGGATTCAATTGAAATTAATCCAAATGGCAAAATTGAAAGGAATTTTTAATTAATTGAGATCCAACAGTTAAAATTCCAAAGATCAGGGGTCAAAATGAAAATGTCCATTGCTGCCGAAACGTCGCCGTTGCTGGTGGAACAGCCGTGTTTGTCTTCTCCATCCCGATTCAACAGGCTGAAAATCTGCAACGGATTTGATCCAATCGTGGACAACGTCTCTCGCCCACGATCTTGTTCGTGGAAAATAACAGTCCTGCAAAGGCAGGACTGGTAAAGGAAGCGGCTAGGGAATCTCTATAAGAGGGAGAAGAAAACCTAGAATAAAGGACCGAAAATCAGAGTAAAAACAGAGGCAGAACCAGAGCAAAAAAACAGAGCATAAACCAAAAAAAATACACAGACAGAAGGAGAGAATAAGAGAGTAGCAGATACAGAGAGGAGAATTATCCGTGCAATTGTCTCAGTCCTTGCAGAAAAAGAGCAACACGGAATCAGTAAGAAATTCATAGAAACAGACATACCCATTACCTTCTCAGCTTCTTCATCTCAATAACTGAGAAATCAAAAGAAGGGAAGACAGTGGGCACAACGGGGAGAGAGAGGAAAGCAGTCGAACGAAAGTAGCCACCAGTGTTGCAGCCTTCTTCGCCATCTCCAGAAACAGGTGCGCCCATTCCCTTTCATTTGCTGTGATTCAATAACATTTGAACAGTGTAAAGGTAATTTAATTACCTTCACATTGTTGATGCACGCGTGAAATTGCTTCACGCGTGCATCTGCCATCTGCCCAACCGGTTACTGGCTTGGGCCATTGACCAGGCCGGGCTGGCGGGACCTAGCCCAACCCATATGGCTAGATTTATTTGGTGGTCAGCAAGCTCATAGAGGGGCTAAATACGATGGAGTTTGTGCTTAGACCACCAGTTCAAGGCATTCCTCACCCTTTGTATGGAATAAGAAATCTCCATAAATTAACGACAGATCTTCTTCTTACATAGTTTTGATTCCAAGCAGTGGAAAGTATATTTTTTTTTAATTTCCCATTTCTATTCAAATGAGTACTTCAAAGTCATGTAGCAAAAACTTTTGTAAGGCTATCCCACAATCTCTCTAAAAATACCAAGACGAAAGAAGATTTGGTAAGTACTAGTTAGCATTGACATTGCTGACAATCTATCTATCTATATATATATATATATATATATATGTATAATAGAAGAATAATGAGAAATCTTCATTAAAATCATATAGTTGTATGGGTTTGATCGCAAAGAGTAGAAAGTAATTTTGTTGCTTTTAATTTGGGTTGTTTGAGAGTGTAATTGCGGTTGTTTTTTAAAGTGTTTTTATGTTGAAATGCATCAAAATGATATTTTTTTTATTTTCTAAAAATTATTTTTGAGATCAACGTATCAAAACGATCCAAAATAAAAAACATAATTTTTAACAAAAGTTTTTTTAAATATTTTTAAGAACACGAGTTATACCGTGTTTTCAAACACCTTAAAATATTATAACCATAACACGTCACAGGGTTGTCCTTCTTCTATTATATATATAGACACACACACACACACATACACACACACACACACACACACACAAGATGACTTGAACAAATGCACTTGATAGTGTTATAATTGTGAACCAGCGCTAGATAAGTAATAGAAATTAAAGGTATGATGGAGTAAATATTTCATGACGGAAAAAAAAGTTGTGTTGGTGATCAAAAACTTAGAGACTGAATAAAATAATTTGTAGCAATCTACAATGTTTTGTGAGGAAAGATACAGTGCTTTCGTCACATGATTTAGCTTTTCAGTTAATAAAAAGCAAAAAAAATACAAAGCTAAATTCTCTACCAACTTAATATTAAAAAAAAAACCAACAAAGATAATTTTGGAAGGAAAAAAACCCATGAGAAAAATATTGCAGTAATTGACAATGTTTTGTGAGGAAAACTATAGCGTTTTTCCTAATAAAATAAACTAAAAAACTATTTAGAGAAATATTGTAGCAATCCACAGTGTTTTGTGAGAAAAACTACAACGCTTTCCTCACATGATTTAGCTTTATTGTAATTATAATTCTTAACCAACTCAATATTAAAAAAAAATCGACAAAGATAATTTTGGAAAACATCATAAAAAAATCACAAGGAAAACACTGCAACAATTCACAGTGTTTTAAGGAAAAAAAATAACAAAGCTAAATTCTTAATCGGCTCAATATTAAAAAAAAATCAACATAGATAATTTTAGAAAAAAAAAACAAAACAAACACCAAAAAAAGAGGGGAAAATCATGTTGGAAACACTGTAGCAATTCACAGTGTTTTGTGATGAAAGCTACAGTGCTTCCCCACATGATTTAGCCTTATTTGTAATGACTTGTAATTGTAATTCACAAACAACACAATATTAAAAAAATAAAATTGAAAAAGATAATTTGAAAAAAATTATAACAAAAAAAACTATGCGGAGAGACACTGTAGCAATCCACAATGTTTTATGAGTAAAGCTACAATACTTTCCCCACATGATTAAGTTTTGTTACAAAGTTAAATTTTAACCAACTCAATATTTAAAAAAATAAAATCGACGAAAATGATTTTGGAAAAACTGTATCAATCCATAGTGTTTTTTGAGGAAAAACTTGTATTTACTTGTAATTACAATTCTTAACCAACTTAATATTTAAAAAATAAAATTGACAAAGATAATTTTAGGAAAAAACATAACGAAAACATAAAAAAACCATGTGGGAAAAAACACTGAAGCAACCAACAGTAATTTTCGAGGAAAGTTAAAGTGCTTTCCTTACATATTGTAACTGTAATATTTAACCAACTCAATATTAAAAAATAAAATAAAAAAAGATAATTTCGGAAAAAATCATTAAAAAAAACCATGTGGAGAAACACTGTTGCAATAAACAATGTTTTAAAAAAAAATTACAAGACTAAATTCTCAATCAGCTTCATATTAAAAAAATCAAAAAATATAATTTTGAAAAATAAAGAAATAAAATAGAAAAACTATGTGGAAAAACATCGCAGCAATCCACAGTATTTTCAAGAAAAAAATTACAAAGCAAAAATTTTAACCAGGTCAATATTTAAAAAGTAAAATCAACAAAATAATTTTAGAAAAAACAAAAGAAAAAATAAATGAAAAAAAGAAAAATTAGGAAAGTTGAAAAAAAATAATTTTGAAAAAAAATAAAAAAAATAAAAAAAAATCATTATAAATTACTATTATAATACACAGTGAATTACGTGTAAGTGAATAGTGATTCCCTGTACCATGGCCTACTTCTATTGGAATGGAGCTTTTCCCAATGGCCCTCTTCTCTTTATAGGTAGAAGACCAAAAGAACAGGAGGAAAATGGGAAAGAGAAAGTGGCTTTTGAGAGAGAGAGAGAGAGAGGCTTTTCCCAATGCCCCTTTTTCTTCCCTATTTCCATTCTCTTTGCGAGAGAGAGAGAGAGAAGCTATATATAGAGAGAGCCCCTCCCTCCATCTCTACCAGCAAATTCAGCATAAACACCTGAAAGTTGAAACCCATTTGAGCTTCATTATCTGTGTAGAGAAATAAAGCAGAGCATAATGGCAGAAAACCACAGGCCAAATCCTGCTTTCGAAAAAGAAAGGTTAGTCTAAATTAAATTTCTTTGCTTTGTTTCCCTTTTTGTTTTTTTTCTTAAGCCCTTCACTTCCTCTTTCTTGTGTTAATGCTTCCTTCACTTTAAACTCTATTTTTCCAGTCAAGGAATTAGCCTCTTAAATTGTCCTTAATTTTTGCGTACTTAGCGATTTTAATTGTTGATGTGATGACAGCATTATTATGCAACATGGAATATTTGCCCTCCTGGTTGGGACGCTAAACAATCAAATCCAAGTGAAGTACCAGTCAATTAAAGGCTCTCCATTCGACAGCCACGACGTTATTATGTCAGTTTTCCTTGTTGCTCTGTTTATATATGCCACGGCATCGGTGGCCGAAGTTATGCTCCGAGCTCGAGAATCAACTTACTACACACTGGTTGGCAATCTCCGACTCTTTGCCAGTGCCCTCGCTGCGATATTGCTTCTAGCTATTCTGGCTCCAATTCTGGGGTGCGTTATTTCGGTCGTATGGGCCTGTTTATTTATCGGAGTGGCATATGAATCAAGCCGAGAGTTTTCCAACATTTTAAGCCAGTTAACCACCAATAAGTTACTTGACATGTTGACCAGGCTAATTGCACGCGTGAGGAGCCGCAACGAGGAACCAAATCAGCCAGATGTCTAGGTCACTACATGTCCTTAGAATTTAGATAGCGTAATTGGCAGAGGAAAATACTTGTTTGGGACTATTTCTGGTTGTTCTCCTCCCCGCCCTCTCTGTTTTTTTTTTATTATTATTATTTTAAAGAAATATTTGTATGTTTGAAGAGGAAGATCTGAGAAGATGTTGATTGCGAGGAATTTACCAGGCAAGTAAAAAAATAAAATGAAATAAGATTTTTTGTTTTTTTATTAAATAGGACTGTCAGATTTTTATTTTTATTTTTATCTCGACTTATGGTCAAGACACTAACAAAAAGGTTTGTGTCTTCAAGCTTGGTTAGGGGTAAATGCAGATTCGGTTAGCCAATTACAGGTTAAAATATTCTTCACCCTGCACGGTACACGTCAGTACATTTAGTTACCCCTGCTCGTTTAGAGCCCGCACTTTCGGTGTGGGTTGCATCTAAATTTTTTGGAATATAAAAAAATAATATTTAAATTATTAAAAGTATTTATTTTTGTTATTAATCTCTGTAAAGCAATTTAAATTTGAAATCTCAATCTACATATTTATTTATTTGAAATTCAATCATATAAAAATTATTCTACTATAACTTTAATCATTAGATAAATCTAAAAAAAAAATATCATGTTCATCTTAATCAACCGCAAAACCAATTTAGATTATAAACTCTACTAAATTGAATTGATTTTTATATTTTACTGTCGCACGTCAGAAAATCCACGCGGCGTCGGCTGGCGATTTTTCTCGTTGTTACGTTTGCTTGAATTGGTTCGTTGGAGTCGCCACCTAGTAATTTATTAAAGGCTACTAGGAAACCAGATGTACTGGTCTTGTCAGAGATTCACGGGTAAGGGACTAGTTGTGGTTAGGGAAGGTATTAGCACCCCTAACACACCCTACCTGAGGTAAGCTACTTCGTGAATTTGACGTGTTAAAGAAGTTTTAATAATTGTTTTTTTCATCGGATATTTGAAATACAACTTACGTATAAGTTAATAATTCTTGGCCGTGAATAAACCAAAATATTAAATTCTTTATTAATCTTTGCAATTTTATCATAAAAAAAATCCATAAACAAAACACAAACACACATATTCACTTTTGCTATATTTTCTTTTCTTTTCTCTTTTTTTTCCTTATTTCTTTTCTTTTTACATCCACATTTTCAACATACAAATAAAACTTCAAACTAAACAAATATTACACTAAACAATTTAAAAATTACAAAAATGACCCAAAACAACCCCGAACAGTTTCAGGAAGCCCTCTGGAACAGTGGCGGCGCGTCTTCCCACGCGCCACCGCCACTGGCGGCGCGTGAACCCACGCGCCGCCGCTGGAAAGGCTGGAAATCGGTGGCCTAGCTCTGCTTCCTTTCCTTTTCCCTTCTCTACCGGTGGTGACAAACACAATCACCTGCAACCATAAACAAAATCGCAACATCACAGTCGATTTTAGATTTTTGTTCCATTGTTTTCATATCCGCTTCCCTCCTTCCTTCCCTTTTAGATCTGTTTCCTCCTTTCTTTCTTCCCGGTTTGCTGTTCTTTCCTTCTTCAGATGGCAGATCTGGTGGAGGCGGGTCGCGGTGTGGAGGAGAAGGGGGGCGTTTCCTGTTGGAGCTGGATCCGTGGGCTGTTGTTTCGTTGCTGTCACCTGCGTCCGGTGGAGCCGCTATGGAGAGGGGAGGGGTTGCTGGTTCAGTGGAAGTGTTGCGGGAGGTCTGGTTCGGTCTGTGATGGCTGGTGTGTTGTGATAAAATTAGATGTTGACTTAGCCATAGCATTTCAAATAAGTCTCCTGTCTATTAGGGAGAAGATCACATTTTCTGTTACAAGACTTAGTCATTCACCACGATCTTAGGACATGAACTTCGTGGGTTGTTATTTGATTTTATCCTGCATTGTAAGGCTATTTATAGCCACTGTTTCTATTGAATAATTACATTAATTACTCCCAGTGTTCTAAGTGCATCAATTTATATTTTCTCAAATATAACATTTGGTATCAGAGCACAAAAGAACTAAACACAACAATCTGCCAAACACCAAAATCATGTCATCGGAAAGTAGCTT
>Ga0325402_1002624_pt1 | contig 15850 bp, 8 predicted proteins | sample PopdelMetagenome_22_FD_207212 | JGI IMG/M metagenome (GOLD analysis project Ga0325402, IMG submission 207212) | Populus deltoides microbial communities from Bellville, Georgia, United States - Xylem-PdKOR-R3 | ecosystem: Host-associated > Plants > Phyllosphere > Stem > Wood/Secondary xylem... | reverse complement strand
AACATATATAACATTAAAAGGATAAAATATATATATTTTCTGTGTGTAAAGAATAATAGATGCTAATTATATATAGTGTTCTTCGTAAACAAAGTCCGTCTCTTGTATTCCTTTCTAATTTTTCTGCGACTTTTTCAGATTCCTATTCTTGTCAATCCAGCAGCCATCCTTAACTTTTTATTACTGACATCACTTGGCAACTATTTAACTATACAACAACTAAAAAATAACTAGTAAAAATCTAAACAAACGTCGTCGTTTACAATAAAAAAAAATTAAATATAAACATACATTGAAGTTTCTCTGTTTATTTTTGTATTTTAAAAATATTTTTTAAAAAAATAGAATTTTTTTATTTTTTTCTTTACTTTAAATTAATATATTTTTAGTATTTTTATATCATTTTGATGCATTGATATAAAAAATAATTTTTAAAAAATAAAAAAATATTATTTTAATATATTTTCAAAAAAAACAACCGCAACTACACTCTCAAAAATATTATATTTAAAAAAAAATATCTGGAAAATTTAAAAAGAACCTGTGAGCTATCTTTCACAAAATCGAATTCTTACTCCAAATGGATATCGTGGATCTGGACCTAAAATATATATTACATATATATATATATATATATATATATATATATATATATATATATATAATTCATTTAATTGTTCAAATCGAATATAAAAAAAATACATTAATAAAAATTTAAAGATAGCGACCAAGATGGGACTTAAAGTCGGTCTTCTTCCTGGTCTCCTGGATTAAATGAGACGATGGAATACGAAAGAATTAGAAATGAAGAAAAATACACACGATTTCTGAATTTAATTCCCAACAATATAAATATAATTTAAATAACCTAAAATAACTTGGAAAATTACTGTAGATGCACACTAAAAACTATTGTTCACTAGAATATGTAATGACTTTTTCACTATTTTGATTGCACAATGAAATGAAGAATACTCTTGAAAATAAAAAATCTTAAATCTATTATTAAAGAGTATTTTTATATTTTCACAATAGCTTTTTGGTTATTATAATTTAAGCTAAGGAATAATTTAGTATTTTTCTAAATAAAAAAATAATAAGCAATTAAAATGCATAGTAAAGCAACGAAACTACCCTTAAAATAAAAAAAAAAAGAAGCACGAGGCAAGGGATATTTTCGGTTTTTCACAATAAGTTTTTTGTAATTACAAAGTCAGCTCAAGGGCAATTCAGTATTTGGATAAATAAAAAAAAACAAAAAAGGTGGGCACGTGCATGGCGCACCATAATGCGTTTGGGAGGTGCTCACATCATTCGAGTCATTAGCAGCGTCGTCGTGTCGTCTTTCTATTGGGGCAATGCTTGTCATTGGTGGTGATCTAGTTTGATATCGATAAGCCTTTCTTCTTCTTCTTCTTCTTCTTCTTCTTCGCAAAAAATTACCCAGCACGTGGGTGGTGCCTATGTCATTCAGTGTCTTCTTCCATTTAGAGTGGTACGTGATAGCTTACGGTGGTCGGATTGTCGCCGATAGTCGTTTGATTTTCCCCCTTTTTTCTCTCTCTCTTGACAAGTAATGTACACCATTATCCTCTTTGTTTCTTACTTTTCAATTTTAGTCCTCATTCTATTAATTTCTTATTTTGTTCTTTTTTCATTTATAGAAGTTTTATTCTTTTCAATTTAATCCTCCAATTGTAATTTATCATATGTTTGGTTTTTCATTTCGTTCCTCATTTTTTTTAATTTCTAATTTTTTCCTCGACATTTTTGTTGAAGTTTTTTTTTTCCTTTCAATTTCATCCTTTAAACAATTTTTTTATTGTTTTATTTTTTTTAGTTTGACTCTCATTCTTTCGATTTTTTTCTCATTTTATTAAAGCTATTTTTCAATTCAATCAAACCCTCCAATTGAAAATTTTTATCCCTCTGATTAATGTTTTTTCTCACCCTCATTTTTTTGAATCCTTTTGTGTAATTAATTTTTTTTATTGGTTCATCTTTTGATATTTAATTTGTTGGGAATTCGGCTTCGTACGATTGTATTGTTATGCATTATTTTTTTTATATTGGTTTTGTGATTATCTGTAATTTTTTTGTAAGTGTTTATCTTAGTCTCATGACCTAAGTCATGATTTTCACAAACTTTTTTTTTAATATAATCTTTTTTAGTTATTTTGTTTCTATTTTATTTTTCAAGGTATTATTCTAATTCATCTATAATTTGTTTTTGTACAAATGAAGTTTATTTTTTAAAATAAAAAATATTTGCTTTAAATTATATTGTTGATGTGTTTAGCTCTACATAATTTTTTATGGCGTGAGTTTATTCAGTTAGTTTCATTTGTGTTTATCTTTTAAGTCATGAGTTTTTTAAGGTGCAGATTTATCTTTTATTTATTTAAATAAATAAGTTTAGTAAACACAATCGGATGAGAGACTCATTTTATGTTATAAAATATTTTGATCTTGCTTGCATATGTTTTTCAATTTATACATTGAGTTTTTTAATGTAAAAAACCATATCGAAGCAACCTGCATGCCCAATATATATATATATATATATATATATATATATATATATATATATATATATTTAAAAAATTATAACATGTGGAATGACTAGTTATAACAAAAGCTAAATGGTGTGGGGAAATTAATGTAGATCAAGAGACATTTCACTGTGGATTGTAATGGTAGTTTCACTTTCAATTTCTTATCTTTTCGCAAGACGTTTATTTGGCTTTCCTTTTGAGTTATTACCAGACACAACTGACTTGGGTCTGGCGTTGATGCCAAACCCAAGGTGCTTGACATGACAACAAACTGAGCTTAGCAATGCAGGGCTTGACATGACAACAAACCTAGCTTCTCTAACCTTGATATGATATGATTGTTAGACCCAAATATCGTGGGTTTGACTTGATTGCCAGACCCAAAGCACCTGGATCTGGCATGGCTATTAGACCCACGTATCTTGAGTATAATAAAAAATTAAGTGGAGATTTAAAAGATTAACTCACTAGATTATGTTTAATATTACTATTAAAACATTATCTATATTCTTAATATTTTCTTACATTTAAAAAAAAATTAACATTAACTAACACGTTCCAATATCTTTTTACCTAAATGTTGTGCATCCCTATACTAACACATGATAGCTACGTGTTAGGAAGGAGGCACTTCTTATTTTAGTTTTTCCCCCCCACGAACGAGTTATAATATTTTTGCCTTATCTTTTGATTGCCACAAAATCACTAGACAAGCATTATCTTAAATTCTGATAATTGATTATGGAAAATTCTATTCAAATAAAATATGTTTGCATCATGCACACTTTCACAATTCATTATAGATGAGAGGAGCGCTCTTTTTTTTTTAATCACTTATTTTTTATGTTTTTTTTTTAAATCTTTTGTGAGTTGATATTCTCTTTTAGAGATATAAAAGTTTTGAATAGATTTCAAAAATTGATTAGATGTCAATTTAATGAGATATGGTTTGAATTCATAGTATGAAGATATAATTAGAAGAAAAAAATCAAATTGAAAATAGAAAAAAAAGATGGCTTTACTCAATTTTGTGTGAAAAAGTGCATTTTTGTACATGTTTTTCATGTGGATTCCTCTTCCTTCCTTTTGTTTTAAGATTGTTAATTTTGATTCATAATTTTATTTTGTTTATGTTTTAATTATTGAGATTGAGAGCTGAAAGAGAAAGTCCATAAAAAAAAAAGACAAAAGAAAATTGTTAATTATTTAAATTTTAATAAATAAATAAAAAAAGTTGATCTTGTTGATAATGAATTCCATTTAATGAGAGTAATGTTATTGATGTATTTTTTTTTTATCTTCCATCTTGTCTAAAGATGTAGATAAAGATTCAATATTTTTTTAATTCAGGGTGATTTTTTAGTTTTTTAATCCATTAAAGTCTAGTTTAAGGTTGGATACGGGGTTATTAAAGATTTATAAGGTGTTCTTTAAGTGTTTTTAAATGAAAAAAAATTGAAAATAATTTTTTTAAATCCAAGAGATCTAACCTACTTTCTAGACTTCTAATGTGGCTAAAATCTTACTAGTGTAAACTATAATTAGAGAGCATAATACTGTTAAGTAGATGAATTTAAGTTACTAATTGATCTTCGTCTCTCGTTCTAATAGAATAATTAATCTTAGAATAATCCGTGTGACTATTTATTTTAGGTTATACATTAAATGATGATCAATTAGTTAATTTCATTATAAATTAATTAATTTCATGGGATAAATTGGCGTGCCTATAGGGAAAAAAAAAACTCGGAGAGAATGACGCACCATCTGCTATAAATTATAATGACGAACGAAAATCAACCAACATATGATATTATTTCCGCTCTATGATTTATTATTCCAAATCCCTTTTTTAAAAATTATTAAAATGACCATATTAAATATATGACTTAATTACTATGTAGTTTTAGATTCTACAATTATTCCTTTGAAAATAATAATATGAAAAAAACAATATTTCAAGAATTTTATTTCACTCTTAATATATACCATTAATAGAAGTCAATATATATATCATAAAGAAATACTAAACTATTAGTGATAATTTCTTATGATTTATAATATATGATTTTTGGTACTTAAAAAAACCTAGAGTGATCCATTGAGTGGCATATTCTTAAAATATGTAATATCTATTACTGTATTTTGAAAAATAAAGTAATAGATATTTAGGCATAATCTATTTTTTTTCTTGTATATATTATTTTAAGAATAAAGAAGGGTCATTTTGAAATTTGTTACCATGAAGATTTAAATTAAAATCTACAAAAAACATTAATAAATATTAGCTTTATTTCTGTAATATAAAATGACATAAAAATAACAAAAATTTGAATGAGAACACCACCATCCAAAACAATTATTCATTAACTTCAGTGTTCGGTTAGACTCAACAAGGTCATTGATCTACATTTTGTTGCATATCAGATAATTTAAAAAATATATATATAAAAGAAAATGTATGATTTGGTAATATATTTTTATTTGCAAGTAAAATTTTAATTATAAATTCAAAATTTAATATATGCAAAGTTGTTTTTATAAAAAAAATATTGAGATAGTGATATTTTTTATTGATTAGATCTAATTCAAGCTAACTTGTCAAACCTGAAACTCAGATCATTAATTTAAATTGATTTAATAATATTTGTTTTTTGAAATAATATTTTTAGTTACATGACAATAAAATATACACTATCAAAAAAGCAACCATATAAAAATAAAAAATACTAATATTATAGCAAACAAATTACTATATTCTTAATTAATCTAATAAATTTTAAATTAATTAATTTTAAAATATAAATTTAAATTAAAGAAAAAAAAACCTAAACAAGCCAAACACATGGGCTTGGGTTGAATTACTAGGCTTCTTTTATAAATCAATTATAAAGAAGTGCTTTACTGTTTAATTGAAAAGTAAAGCATTATAAAATAAAAAATAAAAAACAAAAAACCTAAAATATTGTATAATAATGCTGTCTTCTCTGGCCAGCCACTCGGAACCTCTCCTCCGCCAAGGACACTACTTCTTCCCACCACCCATGGAGAGAAAGGAATTTTTTGTATTCAATACATTTAAGGACGTGGGGATTTCATAGCATGCTTTTGGGCGCTGTGTTTCGTTTTGGGGCCAACGGTTTAGATTAGATTCAAAATGATCAAAGGGATGAAAATCATTTCCTTTAATTTAATTTAATAACAAAGTCATCTATATAATTTAGCTTGGTCAACACGATCGTCTAATTACTCACCGACCTGAACACCTTGCTGCCTAATTTTCTTTCTGATACAAAATATTCCTTGCTCCCCAAGTTCCTATCACCAACTCAACTTCCTATAAATTGAAACAGGCAACACCTTGCCTTTCATCGTCAAGACAGTTCTTCACCTTTTTTTCTTCCAAATTCAAGCCCGCAATCTGAAGTAGGCAAGATGAAGAGAGAGGGACTCCCACATGGAATGGTGAGGACCTACACGATCTTGCCATCTCCATGGAACTCTAAGCCTTCAGACAAAAAATTCAACAAGTTCGATGCACCTCCAACAGCCGGATTGTTCACCAAGGTCCCATCGAAGCCCACAAACCACTCCAAGTTCACAGGAAAATGCTCTAAGCCACGGTGCACAGGGTGTCAAATGCACCCATCTTCCAAGTCCAAGGACAAGACCAAGGGATCCCATAAGGTAAAGTCACATGATAGGGTCATGACCTGGGGTGCAGCATTTGAATTTTCTGGGTTTTCTGCGACGGCGATGCTAGACCATTTGGCTACCGACGATGAAGTATTCTGGTAATAATTAATTTGATCCTGGCTATTTGGGCGGGCGCTTTCACACTGGAGGGGACGTCGTGAGGGGAGATATTGATTCACACTTGAAGATTTCAAGAAATTACAGACTTGGATCATGACGTTAAAAGCTTCGGTGCTGGTTATGATAATATCAATATATAATACAATGAAGAAGAAGATGGCCGTGTTTATATACGAGTTCTTGTGACGATGGATCCTTGTTGGACCAACATCATGTTGAATCAAGGTTGTAATACATGATATGATGATCATGTATTAAATGCTATCCTTTAATCACTAAACTATCCTTTCAGTTTACAAAAAATCTTATATGTAAACCTACATGCAATAAATGCTAATTCAAACTTGATGATGTGTGTGTGTATGAACCTTATCTTACGCCCATCACATTTAAATTTGAACCAAAATTTCCTCCTCGTTTTCTGAAAAAAATATAAGATAAATTATCTTGTTTGTTAATAGAAGAGATTGTTCATTCAATTTTCCTATGATGTATTTTTGAGTTGTTGAGCTTATCATTGTCCTTGGATGTCCAAGTATTAAACTACTATGATTTATAAAATATTTAAGAACACCAGATTGAATTTATTCCTTATATCTAAGAATTCTCTAATATGTTTGCAATTTTTGTGAGAATATTTTGTGGATCATATACAAAATAACTTTTTTTGATGATTAGATAGATGGTTTGTGCTATATCATGATCTCAGTTAAATTATTCCTGACATAAAAAAAAAATCCATTCATTTCAACGCTTTTAAATAAATTAAAACTGTTTTTTTTGTAAACCACATATTTTATCTGATAGATAGATGCTCTAGTATTAATTTCTTCATATTTTTTTACAAAGAAAATTTAGTAATTAGTTAATTTTCTAAGTCCAAATAATCATGGTAATTAATAACTCAATTTTGAATTTTATTTTTGTATATATTTTTTAAAAAAATAGATAATTTTAAAAAATATTTCTCACTAAATTTAGTCAATTTTAATTATTTTGTTATTTTTATTTAATTTTTATGTGTTAAAAAATAAATCATAAAAATTACAAAAATACAAAAAGTGCAAAACTATTAAAAAAATAGAAATAATAATATAGTTGGAGTTAAAATTGGATCAATAATCGAGTATTATGGGTAAACAATTGAGTTTGGATTATCATGAGGATTTAATTAAAGAGAAATTAAAGAAAAAGACTTTAATTTGACCTTTAGTTGGCTAGGTATTTGAGAATATAATAGCAGTTGAGTTCAAAATACTTTTTGCACGGAAATGTTTTAAAATAATGTTTTTTTTAAAAAAATATTTTTGACATCATCAGCATATTAACACGATCTGAAAACATAAAAAAAATTAATTTTAAACAAAAAAAAATAGAATTTTTAAGGAATGCAATTTCAACTGCATTCCCAAACACTATTTAAAATTAAAAAAGTTAAAGAGTAAGGATGAATTTGAAACATAAAGCCAAATTAAAAAGTCATATAAACTTAATTGAAGAGGAAAAGCCAAAATTAAGGGTTAGATAAGTTATAATTGCATAATTTTGAGAACTAGGGATGAAGGTGGGACAGGTAGCCAAATCTAGGGGTCTAAACCAATTCAAGGATCATCAATTCATTCCCTCCCTATACACCGCCGAATCCAGCAACTGTGAAACCAATAGCGAAACCCAGCCATTCTTTTTTCCCCCTATTTCCAGAAACAATTCACAAATAACCCCATCATATCAGCCTTTCCCATCTCTTCTACCACCTGAAAAACGTAACCACCACAACACCATCAACAACCAAAAGACCATCATCCTCCCTCACAAACCCTCAGTCGAAACCCACTGACCCATTAATACTGGAAATTCTTTTTAGTCTTCAATCAACACAACCAAGCCACCATCACCGTCCAATCTCTTCAGGCCCGAACCACCATTGCGGTCCTGTACTTGGATACAGGCCACCACCCTTTTCTCGCACTTGAAGGACAGTGCTCCGATGCTTGAATGGGGAGGTGTGATGGTAAACTCAAAAACAGGTGGACAACACTCAACAACTGAAATGGGAAGGTCATTTTCCTCGAGAAGGCTTTGGAAAAGCTGGATACTTGAGGAATATTCAAATTATTGATCCTAGGCACTTTTACCTCCCAATCCAATTGCTATGATATCCAAGAGGGTCATGTTAGAGAATGGGGGGTCCTGGTAGAAGCCCTAGCTGCCCATGATCTCATCTTCGAAGAAATGATCTGAGTATTATCAATCTGTATGGAGGGGGACTTGATCAAGGAAAACAAATTACTTCTCGACCTCATCGATAATGTCCCTGTAGACTGGAGACTTTTTTGAGGTTTGCCCAAAGAAAATCGATGCTCAGCCAGTAACTTATCGTCCAGAGTTCAGCAGAAGCTTCATTCTTACTGCCTGCATTAGCTATACGCATTCATTCAGCTATGAATAAAAAGATTAGCTAGTCCCATACCATCAGCTAGCAAGCACCTCAAACCCCAGACCGCTTCCACCTGTTAAATCCCATCGGCTGCTGTTTGTTGATCTAACAGGCTAGCCATAAGATCTATAGAACATAGTTATTTCCTAGCTTGATGCAATTTCAGACTAAGGTAATAATCTAACAAAAATCATAAATAAAACCAAAGAGACCAAATCTTCAGCAAGTAAACTCTTGAAGGATCACCTTGCTTTGCACAATCAACAATGGCCTTTGTTTTATGCCAAATGCAGGATGTCTTTTCAATCGCAAAAGCAAGTCCCTTCTCTCCTATGATCTCAAAACAAAATGCTCATATACATACAAAAATGCAAAGCCATAAAAAAGCGGCCTAATGGTACAACAACAAAATTTCCTTCTTTGTTTCTGTATTACCCTTTCACCTGTTAGCAAGATCACTTCCCTTCAAAGATTGCAGGTTTATTATCTGCAGAAACTGAATGCTCATTTCATGACACCTCCCATCACAAATGCTTGTACAAGATGTCTTCTAAAATTCTGATGCTTTTTACACGTCCTCAATGTCTATGAGAACGCTTTTTTCTGCCAAAACGTGGCTCTCCCTTCTCCCTGCTCCTCCTATATAAGATCCTCATGGCACAAGATATGAAACCTATAGCAGCCATGGCATAAAATACTCTGTATGGCACCAAGCCCAAACCAGCAACATAGGAATAGTAGCCGGCGAGCAAGTAGATGAAGTCCAATCTCACTTCCTTCCCAAATATTTCTGGGAAGGAAAACATGGAGTTGAACTCAGGCTTTGAGTTGAGGATACCATGAAGAATGACACCAATGCAAAGAGCTGAATCAAGGAACCATGGAAAGCTATGACCCATGCCTATTCTCTGCAGTCACACAAGTTCCTCTATTAAGGACAGATCATGTTCAACCAGAAGTGCAAGGAGCACAGTGCATATACTATGAAGATCTTGGTGCTTTAGTATCCTTGTGAACTAGAGATGAATTTATGTAAGGTACGATATTATGCAAGCACACACAGAATATGCAAACACCGTAGATTGAATATCGTGCAACAGTAACCACATAACTGCACATCTATAAGCTATTTCTAAATTCATGTGAAGCATATTAGATATTTTATTTTTTACTGAGAAGCAAACAAATCTAACATATCATTGAGGAGCAATATATTCCATTTGAAACCATGCATGAGAGAGAGAGGGAGGGAAAGAGGGGGAGATGGAGAGAGTGGGAAAAGGGGGGGAAGGGGGGGAGCTTTTAAACAATTATAACATTCGTTTCTAAAGTTGGAAATTTTGACGCAGCTTATAGTGGTCATAAAATAATGTCTCAGCTTGAGTTGCCAGATCTATGGATTATATTGGCTGTGTGCCACCGCAAAAAAGCAAAGCAGATAGTCAAACTAAGTCATTGCAGAAGTGATACATTCAATACTCAAAAGGCCAATAGAGGAAAGAACACGTTATTCATACCTGCAACCAAGCCACAAAAGAGGGGACAAACATTAGCGCTGCAAGAAGATGCAGAATCAATAAACCATGCCGGTGATGGAATATCTCTAATTGGGTGTCCCCAAAACTTCTTGAAGAGTCGGGACTACTGGAGCTGTTCTCTTCCAGCTGGAAATTCTGGTCGAGTCCAGCATCTTGTTTAGATGCAAATTGCTGAGATCTTTCATTCCCGACATCTTTAAAATCAAGCAACTCTTTCATTCGTGCATGGCTGCGAAAGGAAGCCGTAAAAAAACTGTTACACAAACATGGAGAAACGCTTAGGACGGGTATCACTTGTTCTGAAAATGAAGTGAATGCGCAACAATGAAAGTACAAGGAATTCAAACTTGAAAAGTACCTGCACAACGCATTATGACAGCACAAAGCATGAGACAAGATCAATATGAATAAACCCAGTGCTGGTTGGACAAAGCACCCCAAGGTAATAGCAGTCAGTGCAGTAACAAGTAACGGATTGATTCTAAGAACCCTCACAACCTGCTTTATGAACAAGTTAGAACAGGTGAGCCAGCTAAAGCATAACTTGTGCCCGTAAATTTGGGGAAAACAAAAATAAAAGGAGATAAATATGCCCCGTGACCATGAGAGAATAATGAGAAATCAGCACAAATAGACTACCGAACAAAGTTCTACATGCTTTCTGTAAAGTGGAGTGGTTTCCAGTACAAAGGACTACTTAAGGCCTGTTTGGGAGTATAGTTGGGGTTACTTTTCAAAGTATTTTTCGCTCGGAAATGCATCAAAATAATCTATTTTTAAAATTTTAAAATTTTATTTTTTACATCAGAACATCAAAACAATCCAAAAACACCAAAAACAATTTGAAGCTAAAAAAAAAAATTCAAGAATTTTCAAAAGCGCAGTTAGACCGCAATGACAAACAGGGCCAACTCTTGTTATGCAGCTGATTATGCCATTTTACATCGAAAATGGAGATGACACAATGATTTATCCCAGTGTACCTTACCTTTAATGAAAAGAAACCAGAGGATAAATTAATAAACCAATGAAGAAATGCCAAGCAAATATTTCCTTCACATTCTTGCCACCTGCAAATTATAAACTCTTGCTGTTCAGCATCAAATGTGATACTTTAACATATTAATACCAAATGGATAACTCAATTGAGGTACAGGAAAGAAAGTAGGAGCTCCATTATGCTATGATAAAGAGAAAAAAAAGAAAAAATAAAAAAGAATAAGAATCCCATCTTAGATCCTGTGTGCATCACATGATTATCAGTTCCCATTGATAATCTGCAGACACCTCTAGGGTAAGGTTGTGGATGGTGATGGTCAAAATAAATTTAATTATGCAAAAGAAGTTAGTTATGGGCATATAATATATTCTTTAATAGGAAGGTCACTTCTCAAAATGTTTCCAAATGCACTTGAAAAATTGTGAGACCCTCTTGCTTTATTTAAGCAAAATAATAACCAATCAGATATCGAATGATAAAAACAGCAATTTTCTTTTGTTTTCATTCTCTCCCTTGCACGCCGCCCCTCCTTCCCCAGGGGGGGTCTTTGACTAAGACAGTTGAAACATTGGTAAACATGTCATCCATATCCACATAGTATGGAGCACAGAGAGGATAAGCATACCAACCTTGACTTGATGAAAACATGTATGATTGCAACCCCATAGAACACCAATTGTGAAACCAATACCAGAAGAATCACAGATCCATTTGCAAAAACATAGCAAATCGTTGATACGAAGACGAAGCTTGCCAATGGTGGAAGTGGTTGAGACTTTAGCAAGGAAATGAACAAGGAAAACAAAATGGGTACGAAGCCTAGAAGCAAAAATGGCCATGGAATTCTCAAATTGGACTCAACAGCCACCAGCATTGAAGGCATGGGCAGATCAAGATCCCATGCATGTGCTTGTCGCATCAGAGCAAAAAAGATAACAGCAATGGAGAAGCCAACTATCTGCATTAAAGAAAACTCATGACATGATATAACTTTGATTTCCCAAGAAGTAACACGAAGACTCATTAATATAAGTCATCATAACAGCATTAAGCCATTCCCATCTCTTGGAGCATCTGATTTGACAAATCACTACTTTTCTTTTTTCCTTTAACAAATAAACCCATGTAAGCATGTCTCCAACAAGATATAATCCCATATATGTAAAGGCTCAATGTCTATATGGATAAATTAACCAAGCAGGAAAATAATAATGCATCCACGTCTCTATCCAATTTAGGTGTTTCTTACCTCTGCATTCCACATTAATCCTGCAACTGCAAGTCTTTTCTTTTGGCCTTGTGTTTTAAAGCAAAAGGTACCACAACACCATTGCAACAACATTACACCACATCCTCCTCCTAATTAAACTCAGTCTGAATTTTCATTTTATTACAACGGTAATTCTTCAATGATTTAAATCATACCAAAAGGCCCAACCAATATCTAACCACAATTGCATGCTTAAGGAATTGCCTTTAAATGACATGTTTCAAAGAGAAGCAGTAAAAATAATAGCAAATTACAAGAAGAAAATGCAAGAAAGCAAAGGCACTTTCCAAAATTAACATTTAAAGTAAAAAAAAAAATTGATATTATGCAGAAAATTCACAGGAGGCTCTAGAATCACCTGTGAGCTATACAAAAGCAAAAATCTGCTAGCAGCAGCCGTTTCTGAAACAGCAATTCTTGCTTTATACGAACAATGAGGATCAACCTGAAGAAGCATACAGAGATAAAGACCTATACTGGTTAACAATTAAAGCTAAAACATTACATCTATATATCTACAGCACACACACACACACACATACCAGTAACATAATGGTGGTTTTTTCAGACCCCTGGGTAGAACTCCATAGGGCAGGTGAGGAATCAACCATAATAGTTTCACTGAACAAATTTGGAAGGATGTGAAGACCTGATGTATGATCCCAGGCAAGCGCTACTGGTGGGAAACACCGCAGTTTACAAAGCCCTGAATACCAGGAAAGCTAACTTAGTGGAAAAATGACACCTGTGTAGGAGAACCTTCAATTGTAAATAAATCCACATGGAATGTGATAAATGATAGCTGTCACAGGTTTATATCATATAACCACAGGGATTTGTATCCAAGTCAAAATCAAATGAGTTCTCAAGAGTTCAAAACCCGCAGTTCAAAGTGCAGTATTGATAAATCCATCAGTGAAACTAATTTGAGCAGTGTGGAAATCCATGATATCTTATAGAACGCCTCAAACAGATTTGGAGCAATTATGCATGCTTGAGAGCAAGAGGATTACATGTAGATCCATAGATATTAAAACAATTGGCTGACTAGAAATAAATTAAATTGCTTACTACTGTTTTCCATGTCTCCAACCTCTTCTGCCAGAAGGCCAGACCTTTGTATTCCACACCCTGTGGTCGTCAAAGATAAGGAAATGGGCAGAAGGCCTAAGCTAACAGTGAATGATAAATTGAGAGCGAGGGGATGATCCTCCTTCAAAAGTAATTCCTGCATAAATAGAAGTTATGAAACTTTCAAGGCCAGTTGTCTGAAAAGGCATGATTTAACTAATCCCATTATTTTAAGATTCCATGTCTTACAACCCTAAGAAGTACACGTATTTAAAAAAACATTAACCTTCTGAGAATGGCTAGATAGAAGCATAAACTGAGCAGATAAATCTCTCTTTCCGTCATCTGGGTTAAAGAACTGACCAACTGCCATGGAAGCTGCTGGAGGAGGCCTGCCTGAAATTGTCTGACCATCAGAATTAATCACATCAATTACCACCATTTCAAAGCATCAGTGAACAAAAGCATAAAAGCACCATTCAAAAGAATGCAGAGATGAGAAAAGGCTAATACAAACAACCCTAGTATAAGAAGCAGTAACTCAGCTCTTTTGGTGATTGAACTACTGGTGGAGATCATACTCTGAATTGCCAAAAATCAAAGCATGTGATTTACATATTAGTTGAACCATTATTGGTGTGAGATATTTTTTAGGTTCTCCGATATTTACTTGAAAGAGCACGTGTATGGATTAAGAAACATGTAGGAGACACAAAAGTAGGACACAAGAAGGCATCGTTGGAAGGAGTGATAAGTTGTCAGTGGTTAGGGGGAAGAGGGGGACCTAAGTTAACGTGAAAGTAAGTAGTATTGGAGGATTTAAAATCTCCCAATTTTGATACATGATCACATGGAATGGCACAAAGGATCCATATAGCCAACCCCAACTAGTTCAGGATAGGTGCTTGGTCGTTGTTGTTGTGTCAAACACAATAGTAGATGATACTATTATTAAATTACAAATTTATTTGCCAAGCTAATTCATAATCACTCTTCTGTTGAACTGGCAGGCATTTTCAGTGGACATGCAACTAAGATTTGATCGAGGTTAATTCACAATCCTGTTACTAAGCAAATCCTGAGCTGTTCGTAAACAGCTTGGTGTGGGTGTAGTTGCAGCCCAGAGTTGTTTCCCTTCCTCCAAAGTTTATGTTTACAGCTATCATTAATTTGACAAAACAAGGCAAGGCAACGATGTCGAACATATGCTCCTAAACAATAATCTATGAGAGGAATAGAACTTTGAAAGAAATGTAAAAAGATACAGACTAATTTGATGCAGAAACCATTCATGGAAAAGGAAAAGAAGCAAGAATGGCCAACAATACCGGACGAGGAGCAACTGAGACAGTCAAGAATCTGAAACCATGCATATCTTCAGGACTCAACCAGAGTACAGCAGATGGAGGTGCTTGCTCGGTCTGACTTCCAGGTTCAATCTGATTAAAAAAGAGAGAGAGAGCATATTCAGAAATAAGAGCAAGTCTATCACACACTTGAGAAATAACAGTCCAGCTAATCTCTAATAGCTAGAGAAACTAGACCTCATAACATATCATAAATTTCGCTAATACAAGACACAGAGGGAATATAAATGACAGGCAGCACCAAACATAATTATGGTAAATATATTTACATGAAAGAATGCAATAAACATATTTAGTACCTGTCTTGGTGCTGGTCCTGATGGAATCTGCACCAATTTTGCTGTAACCTCTAGAACCCTTTTACTTGCAGCCATTTCTGAAGCAGATTTCCCCTTATCAGGCCATAAATGAAGTCTAATCCCAAAACATGGAGCGAGATTTGTTACAAACATGAAGTGTCCTTTTCCATCTGACCCCTATGCACATAAATTGCAGATAAGTAACTCCACATTTTTTAGAGCGGTCTATCAGAAAGAAAAAGTCGAATATTTAAAACCACGGACCTATCTTTAAATGCATAAATTCAGAAGCTTGAACTACAAAGCCTAGAACATTATTCAACGTTTGTAGATTATTTATCAAATTCCAGGACAGTTAAGTTGGACATGTATTGAGGCTCATTTACATACCAAATTTAAATGAAATTGAAAGGAGAAATATAACCAGGTGCCAACCTGACTTAAAATGGGAGGTAAGGCTTAAATCAACTCTTGAAAATTAGCAATTAAAACATTTA
>Ga0325402_1002622_pt1 | contig 15851 bp, 14 predicted proteins | sample PopdelMetagenome_22_FD_207212 | JGI IMG/M metagenome (GOLD analysis project Ga0325402, IMG submission 207212) | Populus deltoides microbial communities from Bellville, Georgia, United States - Xylem-PdKOR-R3 | ecosystem: Host-associated > Plants > Phyllosphere > Stem > Wood/Secondary xylem... | reverse complement strand
CTTGCAACCAAGGTTTGTTCTCTTGATAATTTTCTAATTTTATTAAATTTCGTTTGATAGTTTTCTGTTTTCTTTTGCTTTAGCCTAGATAACGTCCTAACCCCCCCCAAATTGCATATCATCTAGCATAAAAATCTGACTTGAATCTTCCTCGTGAAATCGACCCCTTGCTTGCTCTATACTATCTTATGTGTTGTGTTTGAAGCTAGGGTAATTAATTTGTGCGACCGCTACATCGCAACAATTGTCACCAAGTCAAGATGTGGCCACCCACTCAATAATTAGTCATCAAATCAATAATTACAAATTTTGGCCTATAAAGGGAGGCATTTGCCATGCATTTAGGTATCTTGGTTTTCAGATCAAGATCATGCTCTTTATTTCTTTCTTTATATTTTTGTAATGCTTAAGTTTTGTTTATAATAATCTCTTGTTTATGCTTTTCATTTCCTTTCCTTTACTTAGTTAACTTATATCTTATTTATGTTCTTATCTTGTTTATTTATGTTTCCCTCTTACATTATGTTTAGCTAAGTTTATTATGTCAAGGTGAAAAAGTTACACTAATGGTGTAAGAATAAGTACAGTTTAAACTCAACATGGACTTTAATGTTTGATACTAACATGTTTTGTATTTGTTATCTTATTCACTTTTAATACTATGCTTGTTAAATGGTTAATCTAGATTTATGTTGTATAACCTTGGTACAACAAATACTTGGCACTTTCATAGCCCAAACCGTATGGTATAACCGACACCTGTGCTATGAAAGGAACTTGATTTGTTGTTAACATAAGTTATAATCATGAATACCTGACAACATTTACAAGTATTAGCATTATTCGAATAAGATAACTAATGTAATAATGTTAACAATTTATAATCCGATTGGAACCTCTTTTGTGCGTGGTTTCCAGTTGAGTAATAAAAGTTTATACTATACTTGTTTGAAATACCATTAGTGGATCCTCTAACCTTGACAATTATTTTTATCATTGTTTAATCCTTATATCAATATCACATCTCAAAGCTCTCTTCAACTTATTATTATTATTATTATTATTATTATTATTTATAATTTATATAGTTAACCTCCCTGTGGTTCGACCCCGGTCTTGCCGGGTTATTTATTACTTCGACACCCTGCACTTGGGAGAAGACATCAATCTTTTGGTTGTGTCACTTAGTAAGCTCCAAAGGAATTGAGCCTAATCCAGAAAAAATCTGATCCATCTTAGAGATGAAGCCCCCGTGAAATGTGAAGGAACTATAACTCCTTACAAGGAGATTGGCCGCCCTCAACAGATTCATCTCTCGTTTTGGGGAACAAACTTTTCCATTCTTTAAAATACTAAGAAATATAGCCAATTTCAAGTGGACCGAGGATTGTCAAAGGGCCTTCGAATAACTTAAGATTTATCTATCATCCCCTCATATTTTGTCTTAGCAAAGGGAGAAAGAAGATTTGTTTCTCTATCTGGGAGTATCCAAAACAACAATAAGCTCCATCCTAGTAAGGGAAGATGAAGGTATACAATGGCCCGTGTATTACTCCAGTCGAACTCTTCATGATGCAAAAATAAGATATTTAAAGGTGGAGAAAGTAGCTCTAATGATTATAAAGGCCTCTAGGAAATTGAAACCATACTTCTAAGCTCACCAAGTGGTAGTATTAATAGATCAACTACTGAGAAAAAGTCTTCATAAACTAGAATTATCTGGACGTCTAGTAAAATAGGCAATAGAGTTGGGAGAGTTTGGACTTCAATACAAGTCACACTCAACGATAAAGGGCCAGGCCCTAGCAAACTTCATTGTCGAGTGCTCCTTCACAAAGCATGCAAATGCCTTGAGCCATCCACTTTCAACAACAGAAATCTCAGTTAGGTCAGAAACATTAATAGGATCAACCCAAATACTTCTTGTCTGGAAGTTGTATGTAGATGGTGCTTCTAAAATGAATGGAAGTGGAGTAAAGATAATATTAATAAATCCTAAAGAACAAGTGTAACAGTATGACATTCGATTTGAATTCCTTGCCACCAACAACGTAGTGAAATATGAGGCTCTTCTACTTGGACTACGCCTTATTGAGGCCTTGAAAGCTTATCCTTTTCAAACTCATAGTGATTCCCAGTTAGTGGTCAGTCAATGCCAAGAAACAAGTGAGGCTAGAGAACCTAGCATGCAACGATATCTTTAAAAAGTTATGCCTTATTTCAACATTGACCACAAGACCATCTTAATCACTCGCATTCCTAGAAAAGCCAATCAGTGAGCAAACCTCTTGTCTAAAATGGCCAGTTCTAATCTAGTGGAAATCTCTACTAATGTTTTGATAGAAGTTTTGGAAAAGCCAAGTATTAATGCAGACAATTAGGTAGTTGTTCCTATTAGCATAAGGAATGACTGGAGAATCCCCATTAAAACTTATTTATAAACATGAGAGCTATCTTCAAATAGATATATAGCCATTCAATTGATAGGACATGCATCAGGATATTGTTATCTTCAAATAGATATAAAGCCATTCAATTGACAGGACATGCATCAGGATATTGCATGATCGATGATGTGTTATACAGAAGATCTATTTCAGCCCCATTATAAAAATGTCTCTCTCTTCAAGAGAGCTCTTATGTCTTGTAAGAAATACACGAAGGCATATGTGGTTTGTATACGGGCTCTATAGCTCCTACAACTCAGGTAATGCGGATAGGGTATTACTGGCTGACCATACTCCAAGACGCAGTGAGCCTAGTAAAAAGGTATGACAAATGTTAGAAGTTTACGCTAGTTCCTCGACAACCATCTGCAGAAGTGATAACTATAACTTCCCTCTGACCATTTGTACAATGAGGAATGGACATCCTAGGTCCTTTTCCCAAAGCCACAGGTGGAAGACAGTTTGTCTTAGTAGTTGTGGATTATTTTACTAACTGGGTTGAAGCAGAAGCTCTAGCAAAATAACCACCAACAAAGTAGTTTTGTTCTTTTGGAAAAACATCATATGCCATTTCGAGCTTCCCAAAGTGTTGATCACAAACAATGACGCACAATTCGATAACCATCAGACGAGAGAACAATGCCAAAGACTTCATATTAATCATCACATTTCCTCGGTATCACATCCTCAGACAAACAACCAAGCTGAATTAACTAACAGAGTTCTATTGAGTGGACTGAAGAAAAAGATAAAGGAAGCCAAGTCAGAGTGTGTAGAATTGTTGAATGAAATTTTATGGGCCTACAAAATGACCCAAAAGACATCTACTGGCGAAACACCATTTATCCTCATGTATGGAACATAATCTATGATTCCAGTTGAAATCAGGTGTCCAAGTCATCAGGTAGTTCACTACACCACAACAAGCAATGAACAAGGTCTTAGAATTAATCTTAATTTTCTAGAAGAATCACGTATAACAACTGCAATTAGGAATGAAGTCTATAGACTTAAAACCATTCGGTATCACAATCTCAAGGTTAACAATAAAATGTTCAAATATGGAGATTTAGTACTCAGGAAGTTAGAGGCCACGAATAACAAAGAAGGCAAAGGAAAACTAGCCTTGAAATGGGATGGTCCTTTCAGAATTATAAGAGTGATCAAGGCCAACACCTACCATTTATAGGAAATGGAAGGTAAAAATCTTCTTCATGTTTGGCAGTCAGATCATTTAAAAATGTATTATAATGCATAGGAACGTAACTTTTCATGTATGAATATTTTTTATGTTATATGCACTAATCTCCAAGGGATGGATGTAGTCTTTCTAGTGCTATATGCACCATTCTCGAAATGATGAACATAGTCTTCCCAATGTTATATACATATTTACTTACTAGAGACGATATAAGCTCTCTAAGAGTAACAATCCCAACATGGTGTTGTACAAACAAATAATTAAGAATTGTCCCAGGAGGAAATAGAACATTAAGGAGGGCCAATAACTATGGAGTGCAGAAATATATGGTATTATTATACAATATCCACTAGGTATGTAAACACCTTCCGCCTTTTATCTCAAAAGGGGTGATGAGACACTTATTGGTAAATTGTCACCTCTACTCTTTTAAGCCTTTAAATGTGAAATAACATATTAAAGGCTTGAGGGGCAACTAATGAGCCAATTTTATTTATTTATTTATTGTGAAGGTATGGATTTGGCACATATGTCAAATCCAAAGCACTTGGACTTGACATTTAGCTTAGTCCAAGGTGGTGTGGGTCTGGCTTGCATGCCAAACCTAGTATGCTTGGACTTGGCAATTAGCCAGGTCCTAAGTAGCGTGACTTTGGCACGCATGCTAAACCCAATACACTTGGACTTGGCACTATGCCAAGTCCATGATGGCACAGATCTAGCACGCCTACTAGACCCAATACGCTTGAACTTGGCAGTCAACCTAGTCCAAGGTGTTTGGACTTGGCAGTACGCCAAGTCCAAGGTAGCATGGGTATGTCATGTATGCTAGACCCAATACACTTGGACATGGCAGTACGCCAAGTCCAAGGTAGCGTGGGTCTGACATGCATGCCAGACCCAATATGCTTGGACTTGACAGTGCACCGAGTCCAAGGTAGTGTGGGTTTAGCACGCATGCCTGCTCCAATACGCTTGGACTTAGCAGTACGCCAAGTCCAAGGTAGCATGCCAGACCAAATATGCTTAGATGTGGCAGTGCGCCAAGTCCAAGGTAGTGTGGGTCTAGCACGCATACCTGACCCAATACGCTTGGACTTAATAGTATGCCAAGTTCAAAGTAGCGTGGGTCTAGGATGCATGCCAGAAACCATATACTTGGACTTTGTAGTACGCCAAGTCCAAGGTAGCATGGGTCTAGGATGCATGCCAGAAACCATATACTTGGACTTGGTAGTACGCCAAGTCCAAGGTAGCATGGGTCTAGAACACATGCCAGACTCGATACACTTAAACTTGACAGTTAGCCAAGTTCAAGGCATTTGGACTTGGCAGTACACCAAGTCTAAAGTAGCGTGGGTCTGACATGAATTCCAGACCCAATACGCTTGGACTTGGCAGCACACGAAGTCCAAGGTAGCATGGGTCTGGCATGAATGCCAGACCCAATACGCTTGGAAGTGGCATTTAGCAAAGTCCAAGGCGCTTGCCAAGCCCAAGATAGCGTGGGTTTGACACGCATGCCAGAACCAAAGTAATTGGACTTGCCAGACAACTAAGTCAAAGATAATTACTGTCCTCCTATGACGTATCTAGGGGAGTAACCGACCTCCTTCGGTTTTGATGTTTTACTCTAGTCTCTTTACTAGCTAATTGACATCTTAAAATCTAGTCTCTCTACACCTTTTTAAATGCATTAGAGTCTTTAAGGACCCACTATATTCTTATCAAATAGAGATATTTACCCCCCCTTTCAGTACTATCAAGAAAATTACATTGTAGGCCCTCCTTTTTTATATAGAGACAAGATTTATAGGCTATAAATATATCTTGAAAGCTTTTTAAGAAAGGTTCACTTTTTTCTAATTCTTTGCTACTTGGAAATTTAATAAGATATTGATTTTATTATTGGAGTATCTTAAAACTCTTCCAATTGAAATTGTTTTTCTTGCAGGTATTCAAGACCATCTTAGTGAATTTAAAGTTCTTTAAATTGAGAAGAAATCCAAATCCTTAATGTATTAATCAATTACTATCTCAAAACACCAAATATCCTTTTATGTTTCTTTAGTTTTAGACATCATCACTTTTGGAATTAAGTTTTCTCTCGTAAACTACAGTGAATCACTAAGGAGAATTAATGTTTTTTTCTTAATTAATATGTTAAACTAAGAGAATCCTTTGAACAAGTTAAAGGTCATAGATTCAAGTATAAAATAAAAATAAACTTACGAGTGATCTTGCTTTATGTAAATATGCTGGATCTAATTTGAAGATGGGTTTTTTTTAAAAAATTTTTTTTCCTACCTTTAAAAATATTTTCAAAATCTAGTGTACTAATAAGCCTAACCTATAACGTGTCAACTAAATCAAATCATAAGCCAACAAAACAAAAATTTCAATGGCCAGGCTTATAATTTAATTCTCCTAAAAACTATGCGGGGTTGTCTAAGCAAGAATATAGTTGGGGGAATTTATTGATAAAGCATCGAAACTTGAGGGAGAAAATTGAAATGTGTGTCATATATTTTTTATGTCAGAGATTAAGCTCGACCTCTCAAATTGCCAGCTCCAAAGAATTCTCAATCTGCAAGAACGAAAGAAGACGCTCTCTCATAGCTTCTTTCTCAAAATCGAGAAATTTCCCAATTCAGAAGTTACAGGTTATGTCTCTATCCCCTTTCTTTCTTTATAAATCCTTTATTATGGTTGTTGAATTTGCATGTATTAAAACATCTGAAGGGCCGGAAGAGAGGAGAGGAGAGGAAATGGGGGCGAAATCAAAATCTGAGAAATTTTCTGCAGAATTTGTAATGGGAGGAGCGGCAGCAATAGTATCAAAGAGCGCTGCAGCACCAATTGAAAGAGTGAAGCTTTTGTTACAAAATCAAGGAGAGATGATTAAGAGAGGCCAACTCAAAACACCTTACACGGGGGTTCGTGATTGTTTCAAAAGGGTTTTTAGAGAAGAAGGTCTTTTTTCGTTTTGGAGAGGTAATCAGGCCAACATCATTCGATATTTCCCTACTCAGGTTCTTCTCTTTCCTTCACCGTCTTTTTCATTGATATTACTCACACTTTTTCTTTCTTTTTTGAATTTAATAGATATAAAAGACAATGTAGAAACCTTTCTTACCACAAAACCCAACATCTTACACTTCTGTACTGTAAGGCTTGAACCTTCTCTTGACAGTTGATACTTCAAAGTTAAAAGGGCAGCAATTTTATCAAACTTCTATTAAGTTTGGGTTTATAGCTATAATTATCATACTTAAGTGCCTCATCTCTGTTACACGATGCTCATACTTTAATTTAACTAACTCAAACCATAAGAGGTTATGGCTCAGTTTGATAGCTAGTGGCAGTGTAATGGACTGTTACACTAGATATATCTTGAAGGAAGGGAATTTTGTGCTTTCTGAAAGCTTATGACTGCTGGTGGCTCATTTGTTGAAGGAAAAGACTCAAGTCTGTTCTCTTTCTAACTATGACTGATGTATATTTTTGAAATTTGATCAAACTCTTTACAGTTTGTTTAAATGAGTTGAGTTGAGTTGAGTTCAGTAAAGTTTATGGTTTCTGCTTCCTTTGTGTGGTTTTATCCAAAAAAGATATAAAGTGCCTCCACGGTGTGGATGGGATTCTTTGTGTGAAGAGGCAGGCCTGTATGATTATAAATAAGCCATGGATAAGAACTGCATCCTTCAACTGCATCCTTCAACTGCATTTGGTATTAGATGTTCTGCTATTAGATATGCCTCCTGTTCTACCATGTGAAAGTGATTCAATAGGCCTCAAAGAAGAACCTCCATAAAATCCTTTTCAATTTAACCAAAGAAGCTATATTCTCAGAAAATTGCTTAATTGTTTGCAAGGATAAAATGGTGTCCAGAAGATTGATGAACTGAGGGGTTTTACACCAAATAGATACTGTTTTAGTTTTCGTTCCCCGAAACTGATTCTGTTTTAGTTATTTTTATAGCATTTACATGCACATTCTAAGATCTTCTTAAGATGACTGAATTTTGATTTTTCCAGTCTGTCTGTCTTTTAGATCTAGAACTGTGTTTGGGTTTCCCTGTTATTCTTTTTTTCAGCAGGTCATCATGCGCATCTTGTTTTCGTCTCTCCATTTTATTGCCAAAGCTTAGACTCTAATTATTCGATGAGCATCTTGTATTGCTTAAAAAATTGGCAATATAATCCTGCATAATTCCACCCTACCCAACAATCAAGCATTAAGAGATTTTCAGATGCAGATACTTATCACCAAAGGTCCCGAACATATCATTCGATTCTCTCTCTTGAAAATACACACTTTCCATACTCAGACTACTTGACACCAATTTGAAGAAAAAAGAAGACCTCATAACACCATTTCAATTTTCTGTATAATTGTTTTTTAGATCTTGGGATCAAAACAGGCTTATCTTGCCGATTATACGCTAATTATTAATCACTATTGTTGAATGCTAAGTTCATGTTTGAAATTTAATACACTGAATTAAACACTTTGAGCATGACTGCGTTAACTTTTGTTTTATGGTTGCACTTGTGACCACTGAAATACCATATGCACTGTGTGCCAAACATTCATATCAAAAGGATTGAGTGATTTAATTGTTTTCTACTGAAGTTTGCTGACTTGCACTTTTGTTTAAGATTTTTCTTATATCACAGTTTCTTATTTGCAATTTATGTTCCTGTCTCATTTAATTACTGAAACAGATGTTCGATTATCCATAGGCTTTCAATTTTGCATTCAAAGGTTACTTCAAGGGCCTTTTTGGATGCTCAAAAGAGAAAGATGGTTACATAAAGTGGTTTACCGCGAATGTTGCTTCTGGAAGTGCAGCTGGGGCAACAACATCGTTGTTTCTGTATCATTTGGATTATGCACGTACCCGTCTAGGAACTGATGCTAGAGAGTGCCCGATAAATGGTCAACACCAATTTAGAGGGTTATTTGATGTATACAGAAAAACTTTGTCAAGTGATGGAATTTTAGGTCTGTATAGGGGATTTGGGGTTTCAATAATGGGAATTAGTCTTTACAGAGGCATGTATTTTGGTATCTATGACACCATGAAGCCAATCATTTTGGTGGGATCTTTTGAGGTAACACATCTGTCTTTGCTTGTGGACCTAGCTAGGGTGTTCTCTGTTTGAAAATAGACTTGATTTTCATGTCACCTTTGACTTTTAACTGTGTTTCTAGATTTTGCTACATGAATTAATTTTTTAGCATTGCAGGATCATTAACATGTGGTGCTAGATAGTGTCCGTGCTGGACATTAAATTTTTTAATGAATCATGATTCCAGGCATCTGATTGAAAGCTATTGGCAAGTTCTTCATAAAACCTCATCATGCTCAAAACATCTAACTCTTCAGTGGGTTTATTTCCTGATGACTAGTAATAATTCTGCTTGCAGTTAACATATCTATGAATTTGAGGGTGTACATGTGATGCTATTTGTTGTCAGCTCATGTAATTAATTACTTCTGAGTTTATGCTTATTGTTGGTGTATTTTTCAGGGGAATTTCTTTGCTAGTTTCTTGTTAGGTTGGAGCATCACCACTGTATCCGGAGTCTGCGCTTATCCCTTTGACACTCTGAGACGGAGAATGATGCTTACTTCTGGAAATCCCGTAAAGTATCGCAACTCCATGCATGCTTTTCATGAGATCATTCGTCTTGAAGGTTTTCAAGCACTATACCGAGGAGTTACTGCAAACATGCTTGCTGGAGTGGCAGGAGCTGGAGTACTTGCTGGGTATGATCAGGTGCACAGAATTGCAGTTAGATATGGCTATGTTTTGGAACCACGCCAGAATACCATGAAGTAATCCTTCGCATGCTATTTGTACACTGCTGTAGCTTCATTCGCTGATTCTCATGGTAAATAGTCATTGACAATTTTGAGAAGAAAAGGATAAAATAGGGGGGGAAAGATGCTTGTAAAGTATACCAGTGAAATTGATTTGTTGTTCAGGTTTTGCCCTGAACGCCTATGGAATATGAAGGGATAGCTTCCATGATCATCATCTTGAAAACCAAAATGAGCCGAAGGGGAAGACATTGGCCTGGATTAAACTAAAGGATCATATGGTTCCATCTATGTAATAAATATATCAATCATTCAAATTTTAAGGTCTTGCTATTAAAGGCTTAATGGCCGAAGGGAAGAAACTGTTGGCCCCACTTTTAATGAAATCCAGCTGGACCTTTTTAATGTGTATTTATTGCCTGTGTATTTTTTTATTATTTAGCATAAAATAATTATATATATATATATATATATATATATCATAAATTGATTTTTTATCTCATTTTTAAAAAATTCAAAAAAAGCAAAACCAATTCAGAAAAATGAGTTTTCAATGCATTTTTGTCTTTCACATAATTTTGTAATTTCAATTATTTTTTTTCTTGTTGATGTCTTTTTTTAAAAATAAAATTTAAAGAAATATGTTTTTATTGAATCTACAATAACATTGTTTTTTCAAAAAAATCAAAATACTGAAAAAAAATTAAAATAGGAAGAAAAAAAACAAGGGGCTGAATTTGTGAAAAGAAAAATTAGAGATCAAAATGAAATTGAATAGGAAATCAAATAACTAAAAAGAAGATAAAATTTATAGGTTATAAATAAATAAGTGAATTATAAAGAAAATGAGGGGGTTACCACATAATTTTTTATTTATTTATCATCTTTTCTACCAAAACCCTAGCTACTATAAATATTTTTAGAGAATGAAAGGTGAAGAAATAAACCCAAGAAGAATACTATTCATATTCTCATACCTTTCTCTAGTAATAATAATCCATGACTTTTTCTTTCTCTTTTTAAATCCAAAATTCTTTTATTTGTTTTCTCTCACCCCTAATCTTCTTTTCTAAAGAGACCACCACTTTATTTATCCTCAAGCCCTCTATAAAAACTCCTAATTAATTAAAACTATATCATCTTCAAACAAATAGAGAGAAAGAACACAACCTTAAAAACTTTTATCTAACCTCTAAACCATGCAAGATCACTGTCATACTTCTCCTCTTGAAGAGTACTACACATCCATATAAGCCCCATGACCGAATAACCTCATTGTGAGCTGATTTTAAAATTAGAAAATGAACTAGTAGAGCGAGAAAAAAACCATCACAGTTTTTCGATGTCAAATCTCCTCCACTAGTGAGAGATGGCTTACACTGCCACCACATAAAGAAGGAGGACGACCTAGTACACCCTATGGTCTCCTCCAAGTGTTGATCAAACACTACCGGCACGTGGAAGTTTGTTGTTATTTAATTTTTGATAATTTTTTTTTTAAAAAAACTAAAATTAGCAGAAAATCATCAAAAAATTCAAAAATATATTTTTGATGTATTTGTGTTGATTACAGTGACTTTTCAAAAGAATTTTTTTAAAAAATATATATTTAATTTTGTTTTAATGATCTAATTGTACTGTAAAATTAAAGGAAATGATTATTTGAAAATTAGAAATTTTCTCATCAAGTGACATATTTTTTTAATTAAATGATGTACTTTAATGATTTATTTTTCTTTACTTTATCTTCAAATTAATAAATAAATAATTGTGATTTATTCTTGAAATCTAATGATTATTTTTTGTTTGTTTTGCATTCAAGCTAAAAAAAAAATTCACCTAAATAAGTGGTTAATACACTCAAAGGGGGGATTTAAGGGGAGAGAGGAGAGGAGAGAATTCTGGGACGAGCATTAGCCTAAAAAAGAGGAATTAGTTAGAGAGGCTAAAAAACAAAATACCAAACCCGTGAGAGTGAAGAGAGAAAAATAATTCACTCCTCCTCTAAAACTACAAGCCACGGCAGCAAGGGCATCACAAGCATTTCATCCAGCTCCTTCCGTGAGACTCCAGCATTCCAGCCCTAGCAGCTCTTCCACACCGTGAGCAGCAACATCCAGCAGTCCTCCCTTGAAGCAGCTGCACATGATCTTCCAACACGAGCGACCTTTTCTTCTCGGTACAGCACTATGAGCAGCAAGTCTTCAACTTGGCACCATGAAAATCCAGCAGCCCTCCATTCAAATAGATGCACCATGACCTCTATTAAAGCATCAGCAACACCTTCTTTATTCCAACGGCAAGTCCTCAGTTTAGCACCATACTCTAGCAACTACTCTTCCTCCTGCACCAGCAATATCCAGCAAGCAATCCAGTAGCATTGTCTCTAGTTCCAGCACCTTTTCTTCTCTTGTTCCTGATGATCGCAGCATCAAACACTCCCCAGTGCAACTTCTTCATCTCCAACAGCTTCAACTGTAGACCACCACCAGCCCCAGCTCCTCTTGGCTGAACCACCACCATCAGAAACGATTTCCCAGAACCAGTAAATGCAACATTGACATCCTCTGCGCAGGTAACCTTCATCTTTGTCATGTTTCTTTTGCATGCTATTTTGATGTAATTAATGCAAGTAATGGTGGGAGAATAGGTATGTTGGGAATGCAGACGTGATATGCCTTCCTTTTGGGCTTAATAGGTCATGGCATGCTGTGCTAAATGTTAGGGATTTTTTTTTTATCAAAGCCCAGCCCGCGTGATCTAGCCTTTCAGATCTTAAAGCAATGTTTGGTTTGTGCAAATTTTACAAGGTAGAAAAACATGTTTTGGACTTTAAAAAGCTAGCAAAAAACAAAAAAAAAAAAAACTATGATCAAATCTCTTAAATATATAAAAAAATCATATCATTTAATATTTCCCTTTGAAAATTCAAAATATGTATTTGCATGTATTTTAGGATTTAATAAATAAGTTTACTAAATCCATGGAAATTTAGCCAATATTTCAACAATCAAAATTTTAATTCACGAGAATTAATGGTTAATATTCTGGTGTAGAACGATGGACCTACAAGTAAGGCTGATATTTGAAATATCAGAAGTTGACCAAAAAATTCACGAAGTTATTCTAAATATTCACTAATTTAAATTGAGAGTATTTTTCACCGTAATACACAAATTACAAAAAAACTTTTTCAAAAGAATTTGTTTGGGTACACAAGCCTATAATAAATTTTTAACATTAGATTTATTCATACGAATAATCTCAATCCCAAACCATAGATAGACCACCAATAAGAAAAACCATCAAAATCTCTAAACCACACAAAGTAGCTTACCTTAGGTTGAGTGCGCTAGGGATGCTAATACCTTTCCTAACCACAATTAGTCTTTTGCCCTTGAATCTCTGATAAAACCAGTATACTCAGGAATTCTAATGACCCTAAACCAAACAACTAAGTGGTGACTTCAAGGACCCTTCTCCAACACCTCGTGTCCACGTGCGACATAATACCGACTCCAGTAGGGATGATATTGTTTCTTACAGTATTGGACTAAACTTATGTATTTGATGTGGTTTAACTGTTTTGATGTATTTTAATTTTTGAATTTTGGCTTATTTTATTTACGCTTTTGTATATTTTATCATGCCCATATGTATATGTTTTCATGTATCATTAGTTTATTTTTTATATATCGCTCTATGATGAGCACATGGAAACTTCAGGTTAGGTGAAGGGAGTAACAACTTACCCTATGACTTTTAGTTAGGGTTTAAGTTCGTGAAACCATCCAACTTTTTGTTGAGTGCTTGGACTGGTAGTGATTGGTACATGAGCCATCCCTCTACCTATGAGCCCTCATATTGCCTTCACGAAGGTGATCATTGGCACAACAAGAGATCTTTATTAGAGACCAAGTAGTAAACTTACCCCATGTCTCACGTAAAAGGATTAGAACTAGCCTTTAGGATGTATGCTCCCTACACATTGTTTTGCATCAAGGCAAGCCTTTCTTGAAGAATCTTGAATTGAAGACTTATGGGTGACACAATGACCATCACTTAGGAAATTTTTATTGTAGAGTTCGGGCAAGAATCAAAATTCTTATTCATCATACAAGCATTACAACCATGTGTCACCCTTTTAAGGGCAAGTTCATCATATAAAAACATGCTCATACATTTGACATGCCTGTATCCGTAAATGCATATATCCTGAGAAGGTATGTAGGTTCCTCACCTAAGGTTTACAACACCTGACTGAGAGAAAAGATAGAAAACGAAGAAAGGGCTCAAATAGAGGCTCATTATCAAAAGGAAATTGAGAGCATCAAAGGTGAAGTAGCTAGACTCACAAATTTGCTCGAACAAGCGCTGAGTTTCTGTAAACACCAAAAGAAGAAGAAGAAGAGAGACTAAAGCCGAAATGACTTTACCATCGTTGTCGATTTCTGAGTCAGCAGTGGCATAATTTTTGGCTGCCGATTTCTGAATCGACAGTGGCACAGTTGGCTATCAATTTCTGAATCAGCAGCGACACAATTTTGCTACCGAATTCTGAATAGGTGGTAGAAAAGTTTTTGGATGCCGATTTCTGAATCGGTAGCATCACAGTTTTTGGCTTCCAATTTTTGAATCGACAACGACATAATTTTTGGCTACCAACAGCGGCACAGTTGGCTGTCAATTTCTAAATCAATAGCGACGCAGTTGTGTCGCCAATTTCTGAATTGACAGCAGAAAAGTTTTTGGCCACCGATTTCTGAATTGGCAGCGACACAGTCTTGGTGTCGATTTCTGAATCGGCAAAGGTAAAGTATTTGGCTGCCGATTTCTAAATCGGCAATAACACAGTTGGCTGTAAATTTCTGAATCGGCATCGACGCAGTTTTTATTGCCAATTTCTGAATCGGCAATGACAGTGCAACACCTAACAAAAATTAGAATTGGACTAGCTTATCCTAGGGGAGAATATGAATAGAAACCAGCCTAAGATAACCTAAAAGGGGGGTAAGGACAGCCTTGGTCCCAAACACTCCAGCACACTTTAGGGGCTATAAATACAAGGAGAGAGAAAGGGTGACTCCCCACTCTTCCCAAAACGAGCTGCATGCTCTTGCCCCTCGTCCCTCTTCCCGAAATGAGCTGTATGCTTTTGCCCTCCTTCCCTTTTCCCAAAATGACCTGCATGCTCTTGTTCTTTCATCCTTCCCAAAGAGAGCTCAACAACTTTGTTGCATGTGCCTCAGGCATGAGAGAGAAGGGAGAGCTTGATAGGGGCTGGACAATTGTAAACATAAAGGGAGTAGAGGCCTAAAATCGGTGGGAAACTGACAGAAGGAGGAGAAATCAAAAGAGAGGAAGAGGAAGAAGCAAATCAGGAGTAGAAGGGGAGAAATGTTGTCAAACCTGTCCCAAAAATACTAAATCCGTGAGGTATGAACCATGTCCTTCTCCACCTGTTCTTAAGGCCTTGAGATCGAAAGGAAGAAGAAAACTATGGATGCATGGCCTAGGAATTTTACTCCAACTTTTAAGGAAAGAACTAAGCTAAAAGGAGGGATAAAAAACGGGGCTGAGTGGGGGACCTAATTCTAGAATATTTAACAAAAGAAATATTGCAAATTTGAATGCACAAACTTGGAAGTTGGCCGACCTTGGTGAGGGCTAGACATAATAGGGATTAAAGGAATAAAATGCATAGATGATAACCTTGTTAGAGATGTTAGATCATGTGAAACTGAAATAGAATTATACTTGTGTTAATGGTGTGATTCATCATGTTTGGTTGATGTAGTTATATGAAAATATGTTGCTAATAAATCTTGAAGAAACATGTTGCAGCTGAAACAAAAATTGCCCCTTGATATTGCGTTGATTTTGTTGTGTGATGAATGGATTTGTATAACTTGAGCTAGTAGTTAGAAGAACCTAAATCAAATATGCATGTTGGGATTTGATGGTACACTGTTCATGCTTTTGTGATATGAATTGGAGTATGACTGTTGTCGTTATGTGTACAAGTTTTGGCTAGGAAGTGTTACAAAGGAGAAAAGCCTAATGTAAGCTTTACGCTTGGCCAAAGGGAAGAAGTCGAATCAGAAATGATTCCGTCGCTGCTGCCGATTTGTGAATCGGCAGCGACAGGGGTTGCGTTAATGATTTTTGAGTCAGCAGTGACTCACTTCTCATCAACAATTTCTGTGTTAGCAGCGAATCAGGCTCACTACTGAATTATGTTGCCTGTAGCGAGTCAGTTTTCGTTGCCGAATTGTGTTGTCCGTAGCGAATCAGTTTTCGCTGCCGAATTCTGGTGTTTGTGGCGAATCAGTTTTCGCTGCTGAATTATGTCTCCGCAACAAATCTGCTTTT
>Ga0325402_1002618_pt1 | contig 15863 bp, 8 predicted proteins | sample PopdelMetagenome_22_FD_207212 | JGI IMG/M metagenome (GOLD analysis project Ga0325402, IMG submission 207212) | Populus deltoides microbial communities from Bellville, Georgia, United States - Xylem-PdKOR-R3 | ecosystem: Host-associated > Plants > Phyllosphere > Stem > Wood/Secondary xylem... | reverse complement strand
TAAAGTTCTACCTCATGATTTATATACCCTTTTATTAGTATCTATGGAACCTTGGATATAATTGTTTTAGGTTTGTCTAGGTAAAGAAGGAGTAGTTATTCTATTTTATGGTTATAGATAGGTTTTCTAAGATGACACATTTGATATCCTATCATAAAATTAATTATACAATTAATATAGTGGGCTTATTCTTTAGGGATATAATCTGGCTTCATGGGGTTCCTAAAAGCTTTTTTTTTTTTTATCATGATGTTAAATTTATTAGTTATCTTTTGAAGATTTTGTAGGGTAAGTTGGAAACAAAATTTTTATTTTATACTACTTGTTATCCACAAACAGATGGTCAAACTAAAGTAGTTAATGACTTTAACTACGTTGTTAAGAATTATCATTTAAAATAATTTGAAGAATTGGAAAAAATACCTACCATTCGTTGAATTCACATACAATAGGAGTGTGCGAAGTACTACTAATTATTCACCTTTTGAAATTGTTTATGACTTTACCTTTGGATGTGATTCTTTTACCTATTAATAAAAGGGTTAGTCTTGATGGTAATAGAAAAACAGAAGTAGTGAAGGCTCTCCATAAGAATGTATAATGACAAATACATAAAAAGTATGAGCAGTATATGTTTAATGTTAATAAGCACAAGAAAAGGAGTTCTCTTTGAACCAGGTGATTGAGTTTGGGTGTATATACGCAATGAGAGGTTTCTTGAATGAAGGAGATCTAATTTGATGTTGAAAGGAGATGGTCTATTCCAAATCCTTAAAAAAATTAATGACAATGCCTACAAAATGGATCTACCAGATACGTATGATGTTAGTGCTACTTTTAATTATTTTTTTTACCTTTTTTTGTTTGATGTAGGTGATGATTTGAGGTCGATTCCTTTTAAGAATGGAGGGGATGATGCGATCTAAATTACACCAAAGGATCTCTTAGAAGCTTCAAATGGGCTAATTACAAGTTCAAAGACAAAGAGGCTACATCTTTAACAAGTGATGATCAAACCTTAGTCAATTTCATCTATGTACAAGAGAAGTTTAATCCATCTATTTCATGGGCAAATTAATTTAGTCATTGGAGGTGGTTTTTGGGTTTTTTTTTTCTAATGCATAATTTTACACTAATAAAGATAACTTTCAATTTAACTGTTGGATTGACCTGAAAGTTTTATAAAAAATTTCAAATGCCTTATTTTATATATGGTTAAAATTTTATCAAGAACGAATATCAAAAAGGCTTTGCAATAAGGTTTAAAAGCTACTATATAATATTTATATTAATTTCCTAGTTGATCTAGTATTTTTTTTTCTATTTTATTTAAAACTCTTTTATTATTATGTTTTCATCCTTGTTTAAGAAGTTTTTATCTAATGTTATTTAGTTTGCTTTTAGTTTTTTTTTATAGACTTTGATTTTAACAATTATTATTACATGAGAAGTTCTACTCATAGTTTTTAGCTATTTATTGAACTACTTTGACTTATCAAATAAGCATGGACTTGTTACAATAATCTTGTGCTCGGTACATGTTATTGTTGTTTCAAGCTCAATCAAAGGCCTGCAATTTAGTTTTCTTAGGAATTGTTAATTAGTTTGTGGATTTCTAGATCTTTATACCCATAGGACTTTAATGAAATTGAAAAAAAAAAACCCAAAAGGTCAAGAAAAAAATAAGCATGGGCTTGTTATAATAAATCCTAGATGTATGGGTAAAAAAATTAAAAATTAAATGATGAAATTATAAAAATATATAAATCAATAGATAAAATTGATGGTAAAAAAACTCAAAGGACCAATACAAAAGGATCCAGATGAGCAGGTTTGTTTCAAGATTGGGCTAGTTTTTTTTTTTTTTTCCGTCACCCCCCTCTCTTTTTTTGAAAGAAAAAACTCATACATAACAAGTTGTGTATCTCCTCAAAATTAATAATATATATCGCTCAATCTCAAAATTACATCTTGTTATTTGTTTTATGTGGCAGTTATAATATGAAGTTGTTAATCAAATAATTAAAAAATATATTAATCATATCAACAATTAAACCTCCCTTAAAAAAAAATTTATATATAATGTGGGAGAAAACTCCCCATTAATTTGATTTTTCCTTCTCTACCCTTTGCAATTCCTTCTCAGTCAAGACACCAAGATTCCTGCCCTTTTTCAAGAATAAAAGTTCATACCCGCAATAATTTTCTATCATCTTGACTTGTGGATATTGTCTTCAGTCCACCGTTCCTTTTGGCACTTTGTGAAACAGGAAAAGAGGAATGATTCGTGATCGGTGCATATAAATGACACGCAAACACCAACAATTTGGAACATAGACACTGTAAAGGAGGGGTTTGAATGGCATTGGTTGGTTCCATTCTTGTAGTATCCTCCTCCCACGACCATTGATGATACCTTTCTTCTCCAACCACTGAAATGGAAAAGGTATCGGTAATGACAACACTTCACCTACCGTTTTCCGAATTATAATTATGCGGCATTAAGTCTTTAATTTATTATTCCTACTTTAATTTTAATATCCTTGCTGAGTTGCATCTTGCACTCTACACCCTTTCTCCTCCTGTTCCTCTCACCTCGAATGCTAGAGAAGTTAAATACTCAAAATATTTAGACCATGCTAAGTGATTGGAGCACGCAGACTATTTAAACTAATTGAATTTCATAATTAAATTCAATGTATAAGCAACAATTCTTTCTCTCTAGCTACCTTTCGGAAAGAACACTATAAAGGCTACGAGTAAGAAAAAAAAGAGCATAGTCAAATGTCAATTAATATAATAACAAAAAGATTAGCTTTGTAAGGTGGCTTTGCCTCTGTCTTGTATAGTGTGAGATATGAAAGGTGTGGTTAAAAATTCATGTGATCGAGATTCAGGTTCTTCCTTCGGACTTGTAAAGAAATTACCTATTCACACTAGGTTCATCAATCCTGCTTATTGAGCCAAATTGAATATTTTTTGGATTTATGAGATTTAGGGTTCGTTTGATATTATTATATTGTGTTTTTATATCGTTTTGGTGTAATGATATTCAAAATAATTATTATTTTAATGTATTTTTTGTAAAAAAATATTTTTTAAAAAATTATTATCATGTCTTCAAACAACTCTTTCACAGTAAAAAATCCTGTAGCCTAAACGAAGCAGGTAGTAGCACCACCTGCGCTTCCATATTAGGTAAATCAGTTCCATAGACAAAAGGAATGGAAAAACACAACTGTGAAAGTGAAATTTGCTTTTTGAAATGAACAGGAGAATTCCGAGTCAAATGTTCTCTCAAATGAAGGCCCCATGGAGGAAAAGCCCTTCTCCGTCCTGTGCCATCCAAACCAAACCATCCCTCAGATGATCATGACTTGTGTGTATACTTTAAGGTCGGTATCCTATTTAATAGAGATTCCAAAATCCAAATCAATTCCTTCAGCTCCGTTCTTTGCCCCAACCAAAAGACAAAAAAAAGAGCTCCATTCTTTTTGGGTCTCAACAGAATATTTCAAGCGTTGTCAAAGGTGGAGTTATTATTAGAGCTTGAAAAGCATAACCTAACAGCTACAACATACCAAGCAATGAGACACTTCTGTTTAGTGCTGTTCATCTTGGCCATGATCCTACTTGTTACAAACCCATGTCTTGTCAATTGTAGAGCCCTTCGATCAGGAACACAGAACGAAATCAATGATCACCATGAAGCCACTGATACTGATGATCATGGGCCTGGTTCTGTGTCGACCAATATGAAAGCTTCGGTTCATTCAGAGCCTGTCAAGGACGACGGTGGTGGTCGGGTTTCAGCAACTGACCGGCAGGTGTATAAGCCGACTTCCTCTGGACCTAGCGGGGAAGGCCCCGGGCACTAATCATCATCTGTGTATCACCTGTAATTTGTTGTTGAGTTCCATCATGTCTTGTACATTTTTTGTTTCATGTAAGTAGTAGCTACAGAGTATTAGTCTACAAGTGCATGTTTCATGGAAATTCTTTGATGCTGTTAGATGGTGCGCATAGCAGCTGTGAATGTTCTAATTTCTAATTAGAAGAACAAGTAAAATTTATGTTCAGGAAATCACCGAAGAGTTATATTTAGCTAGTTTTTTTTCTATGTATATAGAGGAATTTAATTAATTTCTAATTCAAAGTTTGAATTCAGAAGAAAAACAATGGGCCAATCTCTCTCTCTCTCTCGAGTTTTAGACGGTAGTTGATTGTGGATGTTTTTTACTTGAGATTTATTGGGCATTAATTTTCAAGAAATTGTGAAAAGCCTGTCCTCTTGGCAGAGTGGGCTAGGCTGGGGTTCTACTTTCCCTACATATGCAAGACAACGCCGAAATAATATCTCAGGCCATTATGCTGAACTCATCGTAATGAAATCATGTCAGGTCTGTGTTGTTTCGGACCATGTCTGGGAAAACGGAGGTCCATTTCTAGGTCTACTAAAAAAAGAAACGGAAGATTCTTGATAGAAAACTATTTTAGTAGTCTACTTAGGTCAATTAAGAAGTTTTCTTCTGTCAGCAAAATTGCAAGAGAACAACTCTTTTAACAGGATCCTTTTCCCTTTGCTAATTTCCTTTCATTCGATAAATTTTAACCATGTTTATTTTCTTAGTTCTCCATTTCCTCTACTGAGCCAAAGCTTTCTTTTTCACGAGCTCTCGACAATGAGTATCAAGCTGATAAAATTCCTTGCACTGCTCACAATACCTCCTGCAAACTACAATGGCCTCGACAGATTTGGTATTTCTATCAGCTTCTTCTAGACAAGGCAAAAAACTCTGATTTAAAATATTTTCGTAATGCAGGAGCCATGGTTTTACAACTGGTTTTCAGGCTGTTTCCCAACAGCACACCAGCAATCCATCTGAAAAATCTAAGTAAAAATTAAATAATATTTAATCAAAGATTAAATTAGAAAGATGGGAGATATAAGTAAATTTAGATATATAGTCTTAGAGTGTGTTTGGTATTGCAGTACCTGTTGTGGTTGTGATTTGAAAAAAGTTGTTTTATAAAAAGTATTTTTAGTTGAGGTTGGTTTGAAAAAATAGGTGTTTGGTTAAAACTGTGGTTGAAATTGAGGTCGAAGAAAAAGTAGTTTTAATGTGTTTGGTTAAGAATGCTTTTCAAATTGAGGTTATAAAATAATTTTAAAAAATATATATTAATATTGATGATTTTTAATTTAAGTATTGTGAATTTAATATTGTTATTACATCATGAAATAAATCACACTTTATATAAAAAAAATTACTTTAACAAAAAACTATCTACAATTTCATTACATACAAAATTCATCCGATAAGAACTATAAAATTAGATAAAATATTATCAAGAATAAAATTAAGATTACACTACGAGTAAATTTAATTTACCTTAAATTAATTTAAAAAACAAAAAAAATTATTGTTCACGTTCACGTGAACAGTGCGAGTGAAATCAATTAACTACATTGATTTAAAAAAAAAACCTATTCACTGAACAGTGGAGGCATGCCTCCACTGTTTTCAAAAAAAAAAAAACTGTTCAGTGAACACTGGAGGCATGCTCCACTGTTCACTGAACAGTAGCATGAATTAGATTTTGGCCACGCAGGAAGCAGCTCGTAGCTGCTTCCCCTTTTAATGCGTTTCAAACGCAGCAGCATGTGGGACCCAGTAAACAGTAACACGCGTTTATTATTAACCAAACAGCTTGTTGCATGAAATCGCACGAAACGTGGACGCCACCACGTAGACAAACAAGTTCTTAAAATATGGACCTGATTGCATTTATTATATTTGTTTATTTGAATCAATTTTTTATTTAATACAAAAAAAAATGCACATGTAATGATTGAATAAATTAAAAGAAACAAATTTAAGTAGGATTGCACAGAAAGAACTCCTACTAATATATAAAAACAATATTGCAATTTTATTGGTAAACAAAGTGAAAATTAAAGGATATTCTATTAAAAATCATCTTAATTTTTTTAATTAATTTATTTTTAAAAATATCAATTAAAATTGAACATGTTGGCATCCCACACATACACTTAATTAATCTATATTAATTAATTTATATTTAAATAAAAAAATCAAATATAAAAAAAGGGTCAGGCACCTAAATCTCTGTGGCCCAGCACACTTGGCTTGTTGACACAAAAGGTGCCACGTGCAAGCCTACAAAGGAGGCAAACCTACCAGCCTTTTTTTCTTCTTCTAAAGACATTGGCAATATGTCAGTTGCCCCTATTTTTTTTAATAAAAAAATAAAGGTTCAGTCATCATGGTGGTAGCTAGAAAATTAGAGAGGGGTGAAAATCTATTTTAAATCTATTTTCACCTAAAAACATCCTTAAAACATTAAAAAAAAAAAATGAACCCCGAGAAACTCAAAAGTAGTCCAAAAACACAAAATCAAATCGGTAAAATAATTTCTCTTTTCACTTAGATCTATCTTTTCAGGCAAGATAAAAGTAAAAAAGTATCTCAATAGGTCCTTCTCTTGTTGAATGAAATTCGTTAATGCTAAGATCGATTTTTTTTGTCATCAGAATGTCGCCAAATAATGATTTTCTTCTTTTTTTTCAGTTACATATTGATGAATTTCTTTCTTCTCTCTCACATATAGGGATTGAGAAAAAATAAAATAAGACTTTGGACCAAAACTAAAATTTTAAAAATTATAAGGACTGGAAAAGAAAAAAAAATAGATGGATTAAAAAGAATTTTTTGTGTGAATTTGAGACTAATCATGAGGTTTCTTCTTATCTTACATTTTGATCCTCTTATGTTGGAAGTTTTCTTTTCTTAGCAAATTCTTAGAGGTGGTCATTAATTTGGTTTTAAAAAATTACAATTGAAAAAATATATCTTGAGAATGAAATTAATAAAACAAAATGATATAAGATGGTTACAATGATTTACCTAGTTGATGTAGTAAAAAAGTTAAATAAAACAAAAAAAAAATCGATATCAATTAAATTAATGCATGAAAATCAAAGCAAAATCCAGCTGAAGAGAATAATTTTCAATACCTTAAGAAACATATATGTATCTTTTTAGACACATACTTAGAGTTCACCCTTTTCATATGAGGCAATTCATCATCCAAATCCTAGAATTTAATTTATGCAAACTAACTCGGCCTAGCAATCAAAAAGAAAAATATCAATTTTTATCTTAAAAAACATCCCTTTATGAAAAATGTTTTTGTAAAAGTTCCATTAAGGAAAAATGGCTTAATGCATGTCTATTCACAAATTTATTCTGCAAATCCATTAAAGTTTTTTATTTATTTGTTTTTTTTTTCTTAAAAGTTATTCCTTCCATCCCATTATTATTTGATTGGTTCTTTTGTAAATTTAAGTTGTCCCTTTTTATTGGGCTAATTTTAAAATCAAAGTTTATAAATACCAAACTTCCAATTATGCCTTTTAATAATTTTAATTTTACAACATAAAAATGTATAGTAGAGAAGAAAAAAAGATATATACACAATACAAATTAATGAATTGTTACTTTTTTTAAAAAAAAACTTATGTTTTAAGGCAAATACTTATGGTTTAAGGAACAATAACATTGTTAAAGTTTTCTTTCTTGTAGGATTTTGGTGTCATGTGTCATGTAAAAGTAGTGAAAATAAGCTATTATAGAAAGTCAAAAGTTATTACGAAGATATTAACATAAAAAAATATTGATCAAATTATTCATTTTTCTTATAAAAATATTGATAAATTATTTTTTTCTAATAAATAAATATGATGATAAAATATTGGTAAAATTATCTTTTTTTTCTTTGATAGTTTTTGATCAACTTAAAAAAATTATCATATGTCATATTAGAAAGCTTATAAAAAGCACATATCATTACCTTTATACTTCTTTTGTAATTTGAAGATTTGTTTATTCAATATTTGTATATAAAATGTCACATGTCATATTAGGGTAAATATATATAAAAAATTATGATTCATTCATATAATTTGAATTAATATGTTATTTGTTCTTCACCTTTTCCTTCTAATAAGAAGAAACTACAATTAGAAATTGAGTTCTGAGTGGAGATAAATAATTGTCTCGTAAATCAAACGGAGTGTAGGGTTTTTACTTAATTTCAAAAAATTTAAAAAATAAAAATAAACTAATATAGACAAAAATATAAGAAATCAATAAAAGAAAAAAAAACTATAAAGACTATAAATGAAAAATAAAGATAAATTGCAAAAACAAAAGATAAATTAAAGAAATAAATTGTGTATATGAGGTTTTTCATTGCTTCTAACAATTGGATAACCTTTTATAGTGTTACAATATTTGAGTTTAAGTTTCATGTAGATTTGTAATCATATTCGTATACAAACTATTTATAATAGATAAGAAATTTATATTATGAATTCTAATACACTTTGAATTCCTATTTGTGATAATCGTTTTCCTAACATTCATATGAGTCCTAAGTATTTTGTAATATGTGTCATTTTAATCTATTAAAGGCTACTCTTCTGAATTGGATTTGATCTTCTAGTCGATAACGTATAATCTTATCTTTACAGTCGATGGTATTTTCCTAATCGATCATGATTTCTAAGTCTCTTGACTACTCATTACTTCTAACTCTTTTAGTTGGTCATTTTCTATCTTTATTGATTGACTTGAACTTTTTTTAAGCTTATTTGATCTTATTGTTAATGATCAAATTTTATCTTTTTTTTTTCTTATTTGGTAATGAACAACTATCCTTTTATTTAGTTGACACGTGATTGTTTATTTTTAGTATAAACAATGCCCTCATATCCTTTTATTTAGGATACATGAAAAACAATATTGATATGCCTTTTATGCTCAAATCGATTGATAAATCAACTATTGCATAATGTGGTTAACATGTTCTGGTGCTAGAGTAGGCCTATTCTTGTTTTACAATGATCATGTTTATGGTTGATCATTAATAACACATCTTAATATATTAACAGATGTTTGTTGTTATTGAACATTTACCAAATGACTAGTCTTTTCTTATCCCAAAACCTATTTTCTTAATAAGGTGTAAGATTTAACATGATAATTGTAAAACAAGAGTGAACCTAATCTAACATTAGAACAAGTTAACCATATTATGCAACAATCAATTTGTCAATTAATTTGAGCATAAAAGACATATCAATATTTTTTTTTTCATTTATCCTAAATAAAAAGATATGAAGGCATTGTTTACACTAAAAATAAACAATCATGTGTTAATTAAATAAGAACATTAGTTGTTCATTACCAAATAAAAAAAAAGGATAAGTTTGATCGTTAACAATAAGATCAATTAGATTTAAGAAGAGTCCAAGTCAATCAAGAAATATAGGAAGTGATAAACTAAAAAAGTTACAAGTCATAAGAAGTCAAGGGAGATAGAAAGATAAAATGTTTATTAATGAGCATTCTATTTTTGAACTCCCTAATCATCATGTGATGTTCTTCTAATACCTTCTTACAAACTTGCTTCTATATTCAAACCCCAAAATGCTAGCTCTTTATTCATCATTAAGTTGCAATCGTTACACATGTCTTTTGAAATTAATTGCATGTCTTTAAATAAAACCTTAACCTCTAGCAGCTTGGTAATCATATTCCTTACTAGAGTTTCTTTTATAAATGGTTACTTCTCTAGAATTTGCTATTGAGTTGCTAATCCATATTAGGTCCATTCGGATCTCATCATCCTTCTTAAACCTGTTAAATTCAGAATTTACATTTGTTTATCAATAAGATATATAATTCCTTTCACAGCTCTACCACTTTCAAATCTTTAGTATAACTAGTAGTCATATGCCATCTGTATAATCCTTTAGTATCTTGAGATTTGTCAACCACAACAAATCTTAACACTTGATTTACTACTAAGAAATTAAATAACTCATTGGTTGTAATGGTTAAGGTAACTCCTTAATAATAATAAAAAAATACTATCACTATTAGCGATAATCCTCATGTTGATAAATAATGTATTTATTAAAAGGAAAGGGTTTTGCCAACTTCCATTGTTTCGTTTATTAATAATAAATGTCTTGAATTCCATGGTCATTCTAAGCTTGTATTTTTCAATATCATTAAAGATGGTTTATTGCATCATTCATGCTTCTTCTTCTATGCTTAATCCTTATGCATTTCTTGTTTTTCATGTGTTGCATAAACTTTAGTATCATCGATTTAGTCATCCTCACTTACGTATTCTATGACATTTATCTTCCTTACATAATCATCTTCTTTCAATTTCAATTATACTTGTTCTTTGGGAAAATCTAGTCATCAACTTTATATCTATATGTATACTTGTTCTTTTAATTTAATATTTAATGATATTTAAGGCCTTTCCTCCACTTTGTTAGTTGAAGGGTACTATTATTTTATTATTTTTATGGATCATTTACTAAATTTATTTGGTTTTACACTATGCATTTTAAATAAAAATTTTATTATATTTTTATTTAGTATCAAAAATTTATTAAAAATAATTTTGTACGCATATTAGAGGTGATGAATATAAAAAACTTCACACCTTTATTCCTAATTCCAACATTCTTAACCATGCTACTTGCCTTCACACTTATAGCACAATCATGAGCAAAATGGAATTATTGAATAGTGTCATCACCATATTATTGAAACAAAACTTGTATTTCTTGATGAAATATTTTTTCCATTTACTTTTTGATCATCTATCTATGAAACCGTTGTATATCTTATTAATCATATGCCAACTCTAATTTTACATTTTAAGTCTTTTTTTGAAATGTTATTTTGATTTTATCCCAACTATACTTTCGTTAAAGGTTTTGGATGATTATGTTTTTCATATTTTTAATCATACAATCATTATAAAATGGCTTTTTCTCCTAATCATATGTCTTTCTGTGCTATAGTTCACTCTCTATTGGTTATGGTGTATAAATATTCACTTTCATTGTATTTATATTATTATTCATTTTACTTTTCATGAGTCATCCTTTTTTATTTTTTAATTTTTTTAGTCTAATTAATGTTACCCATGACTCTATCCCTGAATCATCATCTTTTACTAAGAGAAAATTAGATCCTAAGTGGCAATCTGCTATGATTGCTAAAATTTCAACCTTGGCTTTTAATGATTCCTAGACCTATTATCATATGTTCCAACTATGAAAGTGGCGGGTTGTAAATAAGTATAAAGATTAAATGCATAGTAAATGAGACTCTTGAGTGCTACAAAGTATGTCTGATGGCTACAGGCTATCAATTAGCAAGAAATGGTTGATTTTCAAGACATATAGTCTAGTGATAAAGCTTTACATTATTTAAATAGTGCTTAGTATTGATGTTACTTGGGGTTGTTTGACTCATCAACTTGATGTTATAACGTTTTTCTCTATGGACTTTTGGATATGAATGTATTTATAGCTCAACCTCCTATCTTTGTTGATCTTTAGTTTCCTAACTATGTTTGCAATCTTAAATGTTCTCTTTAGGGTCTAAAACAAACATTTCGTGCATGGTTTAATTGACTTAATTATTTCTTAGTTTTTTCAGAATTTTATTGCTCCAGGATTGATACTTTGTTTTCATTCTCGGTATTGATAAGGCTATGATATTTTTATTAGTTTATATTGATGACATTTTACTTATTGGTGATAATCTTATCTTTTTTCAATATCTTGTTACTCATTTTGGTACAATGTTTGTTATTCATGACCTAAAATTACTTTATTATTTTCTTGTCATTAAGGTTTTTTCCACTATTGATGGTTTACTTCTTTCATTGTAATGGTATATTGCTAAGTTTATGAAGAAAGATGGAATGTTCGAGTGTAAACCAATTGCTACTCCTAGTAGGTTCCCTTGATCCAAATCAACTGGTTTCTCTTTTTATACTCAACATCGTGATGAACGCAAAAAACAAGTATGATATTTTGGAAATGAGTAAATAGAGAAAAAAAAAGTCATCACATAGTATTATGGTCATTAAAAAATCCTAACGGGTTTTTAGAATTTTAAAATAAAGGAATGATTATGTTAAAAAGAAAAAATAATCACTATAAAGCATCCTACCTTATATATATTTGTGAATTATTACCATCTTGTAATTCATTTTCTTCTAAAAATTTCATAACTGGAGTAAACATTTTATATTTATAAGATCTTTACATTGTGATATTGTAGAAAGACACCACAAGGAAAGGTTCTAGTCTAGGGGTAAATTATTGTTCTTTACATTTCATAAAAATAGTTAATTAATTTTGAAAACTAGACGAACTATTCAATTCATTATATAAAACTAATAAAAAAACTAATTTAGGTGATATAAAAGTCGTATTTTTTAAGTGAAAGTTCTAAATAATATTTTCTTTTCTTTAACAAGGTTTGCTATGACACCACCAGCCCACAAAACCAACTGCTTAAAGAGCAAACCCATTATAGTCTAGCCCAGTTAGAAACCAAATACCATCTTTACATTTTGGAGCCCGGATCAGACCAAGATCTAAAGCGGTTTTCTTTGCATTGCCCATGGTTTTTCATTTCCTTTTGTTGGTTTCTCATCCTTTTCTACCGAGGAAAGGTGAAGGATCAGAAGAAAGAAACCAAACATGGTGGGACAGTGGACGATGACTAAACCTAGCCGGAGCGACGAGGTTTTGGATGCAAATCAACAGCTCCAAATTACCAATCAAATCAGAGCTCAGTTTGATTCTATGGTCCCCAAACGACCTAGCAAGCCCAGCAGAAGTGAATCCGACACCACAACAACACCAACCTCTTCGCTTTCTGAAATTGAACAAGACAATATTCCTGAGCTCGACAAGCTTCGATCTCTTCAATCTCAATCTCCTGTATGTTACCTTCACTCAACTCTTACTTTTTTTTTTTTTTGATATGTTGGTTTCTCTGACAGTAACAGGAGAGAGATATATATATAGAACATGTTCTGCCCTGCCCAGGTTTTATTTTCAGCTGAGGGAGCCAATATGGTGCAAGATGAGTTTGTGGAGACTCAATACTACACAGAGTTGGATTCCATTGACAAGCAACACCACACTGTACAGATCAATCTTTGAGTGTATTTGATTGAATTGTATAAGATATATGGTGATATTTCTTTTTTGTTAATCCCAGATGTAACTTTGCTTATCTTTGGTTTTATTTTGATTTTTTGGCCATCGAGCAGACAGGAAGTGGGTTTATAAATGTGGTGAGAGGAGAAGAACATGAAAAAAATGGATATGGAATCCAATTGTCAAGTGCTGCTGCAGGAGGTAAACTAGTCTCTTGTTTCAGAAGCAACCCTGCAACAAACGATTGGACTCCTAGCCCAGAAGACGATCAGGTATTTTAATTATTAATATGTCAATAAATCAAGCTGGCTAGCTTGTTTTCTTTTTGCTGTCATTATTATGTATGTATTGGTGGAAGATCATGTCCTGTTCTATATTTAGGTGTTTGTTTCATCCAAGCCCAATCGGAGTGAGAGCTGTTAGATCTGCACTGATGAGAGGAAAATGGTGAATTATCCGACCATCATCTATGGGTTTGGCTTCTTGAATTTTTCCTTAAAGTTTTATTTTATTGTGTAAGATTGGATAAGGATGGTTTTTGCTCATGCTTGAAAAGTTGACAAACGGAGACAGGCTTCATGTGAATTATTCAACCACTACCATCTACGTGTTTCTTTGTCTATTTTCCTTGTGATTATATATATATATATATATATGCGCGCGCGCGTGTGACCACAACGCCCAGCACTATGAGGGTGTCTTCTCTTTTTTTTTTTTTTAAGAAAGCGTCAAACATTGACCGTGATTTTAAAAAAATTTAAATTTATTTTTGTTTTAAATTAAATTTTGTTTTCTGTGTTTTTATATTATTTTGATTTATTAATGTTAAAAATTAATTATTTTAAAAAGCAATTTTAACTACTCTCTAAAACAAGCTTGAAATTTCAGCTCTCTCCACATTAACAGATAGCAAGCGTGCATTTGATGTTAGGGTGGTATTGTGATATAGAGGGTTTTTTGTTTGAAAACTTATTAAAATAACTTTTTCTCTATATTTTATTTTTATTCTTGACATGAGTATATTAAAATAATTAAAAAACATGAAATTTAGTTTTTTTTTTTTAAAGAGAACACACTTTTAAAGAACATTTAAAACTAAAGTCTCTATGCCTCCAAGTATTCATTTAAGATCTTGTTTGGTGCTTGTTTGCATTGAAGTTTTATTAAATTTTGATTTTTTACTTTAAATTAATTTTTTTTATATTTTTGAATTGTTTTAATGTATTATTGTTAAAAATAAAATTTAAAAAATAAAAAAATATTATTTTAAGTTATTTTAAAATAAAAAATACTTTAAAATGAAATATTAACTATATTTCTAAATAAACCTTGAAAGTAGAGAATGTATATTTCAGTGGTGTAAATTTTTCTAATCACATAATAATAGTAATGTGTTTGTGTCAAATTTAAAAATATTTTTTTAATTTTAAATTAATTGTTTTGATGTTTTTAAATGGTTTTAATATGCTAATATTAAAAATAAATTTTAAAAAATAAAAAATATTATCTTAATATATTTTCAACTAAAACATATTTTAAAAATAATTATTTTATATTTTTTGTTGGCCAAAAAACCAGAGCCAAAAAAACTATAAAAGTATAAGTTGATGTTTTCTTCCAAAAAATCTAGAAATGTAATTTAATTGTTGTCATAAAAAAAGAAAGAAAAAAGAATGGGGTATAGTATTCTTTTGGCTTGATATTTCTGTTATCAAACAGTTTGAATTGGAAAATAAAATGAAAAGATTCCTAGAATGTTGTTTAATTTTTCAAAAAAAAAAAAAAATTTTAGTTTGTGTTATTTCTAAAAAGAAAACATCTTTTAGTTGGTGCTATTTTTCAATTAATCTTTTTTGGAAAAAGTATTATTTTAACAATTCACGAATTTCTATGAAAAAATAGGATGAGCATTTGTATAAATCAAATAGAAGCTAGAATATCTAAATGTGATTTGTGTTTGTTGAAAAAAAAGCTAGAGTATTTGTAGAAATAAATTATTTTGAAAAAACTAAGCTGTGCTGTGATTTTATTGCACAAAGTTTTTATTATTCATTGTTGGATTGGAATAGTATATATTTTTTTAACTTTTTATTTTTATTCTTAAATATTTTTCTCACTTGATTTTGTCATTTTAAGGTCAAATTAAAGCCCAATTGCTTTTGATTTGTTAAAAAATTGTAAGATTAAAAGATAGAGGATCAAACAAAAAATGGTAAGTAAAATAAGTGGCAACTCAGAATTTTATAGAAAAATTTCAATTTAATGCCTCTGGTTTTTAATTATTAAATGATCAAATCCCTTTAGTTGTCAGAAATGTATTTTTGATATTAAATTTTATTTTTATTATTTTCAGTATTTTCTAGAAGAGAGAGAGAGACATGGATTTTAATGTAAAAAAAAGTTATTATTAACTTGATTTTGACCACAAAATAATTGATCTAAATATTAATAAATTTTATTTGACAAGGGGAGTTTCATTAGGTGTTATTTTATTTTTTTTCTTTTTCCTTGTTTGAGAAGGTAGATTTGTCTGTTATAAAATTTTGAATTTAAGTTTGTTTCTAGTTTTTGAGTTGTTTGAAGCCATATATAGTTTTTTTTATATATGTTTTGAATTCAAATTATATATTTGAGCAAAATAAAATTAAAGCCCAAATGTTTTAGCGATATCCCGTCACTAAACTCTACAAACAATACATGATGCTTCATTTGTTTTTTTTAAAAACAAAATAGGTTATCCAGTCTTAGAAGAATATATATATATATATATATATATATATATATA
>Ga0325402_1002615_pt1 | contig 15867 bp, 4 predicted proteins | sample PopdelMetagenome_22_FD_207212 | JGI IMG/M metagenome (GOLD analysis project Ga0325402, IMG submission 207212) | Populus deltoides microbial communities from Bellville, Georgia, United States - Xylem-PdKOR-R3 | ecosystem: Host-associated > Plants > Phyllosphere > Stem > Wood/Secondary xylem... | reverse complement strand
TCTCAAGCACAACAAAAAGCGGAGTATGAAGCGGCTCAGGAACAGCAAAAAGCGGCTTATGACCAGCTTTACGAAATGATTATGAAATTGTCAAATAGCGGAACATGTGCGCCTAATCCTTTTTGGCTGTATAACCACCAGCCTCCGCCAGGATCTCCTCCTCCTCCTCAAGCTCCATCATCTTTATATTAATTTGTAATCAACATTATTTACCTTTAAAACTTCATTTATTATTTTTCTTGAAACATATTCAGTTTGTAATGAATATTATTTAACTTTTTTTTTTTATGTTTAATAAAAATTTTATTTGCATAATTGGTTTGTATAACAATTAATTTATATAGTTTTATATTATATATCGTTAATAATTTTTTAAAAACAAATTAAGAAAAAAACTATTACCAAGGATTTTACCGACGGATGAATTCGGTCGGTATTTTAAACTTTCACCGACCGAATTACCGACGGACTTAATCCGTCACCATTTAACAGTAGCTTCCACCAGTACCGATGAATTTACAGACGGAAATATTCTGTCGGTATGTCATAAATTCACCGACTGATTTAACGACGGATATTGTCTGTCGGTAATTTAAACGTCACCGACGGAATGAAAATCCGTCGGTATATTTCAAGCAGGAATCTTTTTTTTTGGCGTGCACGTTCCGTCTGTAAACCCGTCGGTAAACGGTTTTTTTGTTTTTCCGACTGATATATCGACGAAATGGGGAATCACCGACGAAGGTAAAGCCGGCGGACATATTCCGTCGGTGATGGCGTCGGTAAAAAATCACCGACGAACTTCTAATCACACACCGACGGAATGTTTCCGTCGGTAAAACTGTGAAATCTTGTAGTGAATCTCCTTTTTTCAATCAACCATAAAAGTTAGAGTTCAACTTATCTCTTCTTTTTGGATTGAAAAATGTTTTTTTTTTCCATAATAAGTTTTAAGGGAGTGAAATCTTGCTTCAAACCTTATTTGAACCCTAAAATCCCATTTTCACTCTTAGCAAAACCTTAACGACAAGAATCCTGCTTAAAATAATATAATTTTATCCAAAATAGAATCAAATGCTTGTATGTATTAAATAATGATAAATCAAGTTCATTCAGGTCATGATCCCACCCATCATGCCACTTTTTTTCTAAGATTAATCTCATGATTTTCCTAATTTATGATGATGAGGCTAGGATTTATTAACATGAGCAAATTTGATTTTAAGACGAAGAAACGTCATCTTTGATACATTCTTCATAAATGAGATTTATCCCTTACTATTCCTCTTTAAGCCTTAAATATTTCTTGAATGATAACCCAAACTAGGATCACCTTTCACACTAGAGCATGTTTCAAAAGATTTTAGACAATCGATGAAATTTTCCAAGCAGAAAGAAATATAAAAAGAAAATGGGAAAAAAGTGTTACAAAAAAGAGCTAGCAAATAATAAAATATAAAATATAAAAAATATAAAAAAGTAAGAGAAAGATGAAATATGAAAGTCTCTCCAAATCGACCCTTATGATGGTGTAAATTGCAAACATGAAGACAAAATATCAAGGACAAAGCATAAAATATAATTGGGAGAATTGAGATTGAAATGAGATCAATTATTAAAATGACAAAGTCAAGGTGACAAGCCTAAAAAAATCTCCACACAAGATAAGTGATCTTATGTCTTTTAGCTCTTAAATATCATTTGAGCCTTATTTATAATATTTATTTTGTAACCATTACATTATGCTCTTTTAAAAGCCTTTTCTGATTAAAAGAAATTTGACTTGTGCTGTTAAGTTTAAGCCTCTAAAAAGAAAAGAAAATGTCTCTTAATAAGAAATAATGGGCTCTTTACGAGATCAAATCATGAGTATCAATAAATGTGCAAGAATCAATACCATACAAAATAATATGCCTTTTACAAGTCAAAACTCTACTTTTAGAATTCAACTTCTTTGTTCCAAAATACCCTTTCATTTGCTAGATAATTCATCCAAACCATTTATTTTTGAAAAAAAAAGAAAAAAATTAGGATAACCATGCTTTTGTTGTGCATCTCAACCAACATCCTCTATTTTGTTGCATGACAAACATAAAACCCAACTTTTCTTCATAGTACTTGAATGAAATGTTTTGGGTTTTCAACCAAAAAAATCTGAATGTTCAATTGACAAAAAATACTTTCAAATTTACATCCTAATGATTTCATTCCAACTATCAAACTTATATGAGCACAATCATTAAGATTTATGGCCTGGTCTTGAAAAACAAAAATATGTCTATTGAAGAAAAGCATTTTATAACAAAATTCTCATTGATTGAATTTGCAAAGTTCCTGGCAAGAATGATTTTGTTGGCTACTAGAAAGCTGAATACATCTAGATTTGCTACGGGCAATTCTATTTGAAAGAATCTATGATGTAGATAATGAATGCGTACCTTTTGATGACTATTGAAAAGATGATCATATTTATATCAATTTAGGGGAAATTCAATTTGAAGAAAATAATCAAATTATGATTTTCTGGACCCTGTCGTAAATTGTGAGTGGTGTCACTCATGTACAACATACGGCGATCATCCTTTTTGGTCGAGATCTCTCTGGTGATGGAGGAAAGAATAAGAAATTCTTGTTTTTTATTAATAAAAATAGGATGGAGTTGGTACCTAGTATTTGTGGTCACTAACTAGTCTCAAAATCTAGATAAGGTGATTGATTGTGTATAGAGAGGACATAGCATCCCTAATATATCTTACCTAAAGTAAACTGTATTGTTTGTTTGTCTGATATAAACTAAGGTATTGTTATATTTTTTAGCTATTGGTTTATCTAAGGTTTAAAGTCGGTCCACCCTAATAGAGTGGTCTTAAGTTTAGCCGTTTTAAAGTCAAAACTTATATTTTTTTATATTTTTGATACTGAGAATACGTCTTACGTACGTATAAGTTCGTAATCCTTGATATTTGAAGAAACAAAATAATTTTTTGGTATTTTTGAAATATAGGACAAGTTTTCATGGATTTAATAAATTACTTATTAAATCCAAAAAAGCATGCAAAGATAAAAACTATTTTTCTTGAAATTTTTGGTATTTTAAAAAAAATGCTAAGTTATGCCGTGGTTATTTTTATTTTTATTATTTATGCAAATATGTTTTTTAGATATTTGACCATATGCAATCAAGAAATTAAAAAAAAAACCCTAAATAGATAAAGAAACAAGGCTTGATAATTTCCATGGACATTTTTAAATCCTTAAAGCCGTTTGCCAAACAAGCTTTAAGGATTTAAAAATATATTTTTTTATTTGATAAATTTCAGTTTTGTCAAACATAGCCTCAAGACTTAAAAATTTAGCCCATTTAGCTTGGGCTATACAACACAAGCCAAACACACATGCTTATATTATAGCCTACTCCATGCTAAAAAAAACCTTGGCTATAAACTAAGAGAGGCCAACCCGATTTAATAAAAAAAAAAAACTAAAGAAAACGAAAGCCCTACCTATGAACAAAATAAAGAACTAAAGTTATGAATTTAATAACTTTTCCTATAATTGATTTAAGTTTTATTAATTACATGCAAAAGTTTATTAGCTAGACATCTTTCCATACCACTATTGTAACTATGATTTGAAACAACTCTAAAAAAATGTTTCCCTGAAAAAACATAAGGAATTAACTTTCTTATAAGCATACTTAAACTAAGAAATAAGCACTCATCAATGATGAAATATCATCGCAAATTAAAACATGTCATTGATCACTGAAAAAAAACTCAACTAGTATGGATTCTAGTCACAAATCTCATAACTACTGGAGATTTACATGGTTGTTAACTTCAGAGCTTATGTGATTAGTTGAAGTGCGCGCGAGCTGGTCCGGACACTCACGTTAATAAAAAAAAATATGGATTCCAGACTTGTAAGATTAGTCGAGGGGCACGCAAGTTGGCCCAGACACCCATATTAATAATAATAATAAAAAATAGTTTCTAACACAAATTCCAAATTTCAATCACCGTCAAATATCACTATAAAAAACTTGAATTATCATTCATAATAAAGGTTTTTCAGGCATTTAAATTGATACAATGCAAGTTATTCAAGCATCAAAGCAACAACTGAGTGATTACTCAAAGACAAGTTAATGACATGCCATTATGGACTACGTCAAGCAGATAGTTATGAAGTTCAAAAATTGGAACCTGCTGGAAGTAATGGAGCAGAACATGTGCATGCCGGGAATCAATTCTAATAATGGCGGTGTGTGTCAGATACGCGTGTAGGGAGAAAGTTTTTTATGGTACGACACTGCATGAGCTCATGATGCTGGGAGGCACGTAACCTTGTGGATTAGCTATTCCTCGTCTTCTTCTTCTTCTTGTTAATGTTGTCCAAAATAGAAGTGTATACCACCACCACCACCATCACCTTCATAGAGATATCAAGATAGGACACCTGTACTATAAAATCTAGAATAGAGAAAGAGTAGTTGTTGCTGATGACTTGAACGAAGAAAAAACTTTGCTGCTGCTATGAGCGGCTGCTCACTTTGGTGAAAAGAATATCTTCTGAAGGCTGAAGGTATGTGAGGAGCTGCTGAAGAGAGCAAAAGAAGATTTTTGCTGCTTATGGTGGAGGATGAAATTTACAGTGGCAGCACAGTTACAGCTTGCTGTGGAGGATGAAGTGCTGCGGCTGAAACTGGTGGACTGCTACTGGATTGGATGATGGTTGGAAGGAGGTGCTCACGGGTGAATCAGCTAACAAATGCTGTCCTTGGTTGAAGCAGGAGCTGTAGATACTGTGCCGCTGTTTTTGGCTGAAGTAGGAACAGTTGATGCTGGAGATTTATGCTGTTGCTCATGACCTTTGAAGTTGGTGAACAAGGAAGCTGCCGGTGGTGTCACTCATGGGGGTTGATGGTCGATGGTGGTGTGTTATAGAAGGAATTAATTCTTTTGGTAGTTTCTTGTTTTTTTAGGGAGAGAGGGTCACGGTTTTATTGTCTGCTCTAACTAATTCTTCTCTTTTATTTTTTTAATGCTACCTAAAATTCTCTCTTTTATTTTTTTAATTTTTTTGGTACAACCATGTATTTATAGGCAAAACCAAGGTTGTCAATTTCGTTCTGTTTCGCCCAGAATGATCGAAACATTCCATACCAATTCAAAAAACGGAACAAATTTCATCTCATTTTAAATCTAGGTCCGTTTCGGATTTTTCGGCTAAATTCCGCCCGGAACGTTCTGATTTCATTCCACATGTTCCGTTTCGCTCTTGAAAAGCCATTGAATCAAATTGAACTTTGTTGAATTTAATTAATTAAACCACCCAATTATAAAAAGCTCTTTTTCATTACTATTTTCAATAACAATGATATTAATAATAATATTGAAAATTATTATTACTATTTTCATTAACAATGATATTAATTTTTTAAAATTAGATTTATCACTAATATATATGGTTTATATTCATGTTGTTTTTTTCATGTTTATACTTTGTAGGAATTTAAGCAAAATAAGGAATGTTTTAGATTCTATTAGCCTTGATAACATTGACCTAACTTTATATATAAAATATTTGTGTTAAAACATTTTACTTTCATAATATTTTGATATTTTGTTTAAGTTGAATTACTTTAAGTTAAAGATCTATTTAATCTTAACTATTTATAAATATTTTAAATTTTGAAATTATATTTGTTTGACATTGTGTTTGTATTGCATAATTTATAATTAATTTATCTTGAATTTAAATTATGTTTGTTGAATATATATATATATATATATATATATGAACAGTACAACCCCGAAACGGCACGCCGAAACACTCCGAAACAGAAACATTCCATTCCAATTGAAAAAACAAAAACACCTACCGAAACGGAATTGACAACCTTGGGCAAAACAAGCTTCTTCTTTTCCTCCTAATTGCTTAATCCCCAAGCAACTAAAAAAACTTTGGTCCCTTATTTTCCTTTTTTATATTTCTGGTCCCTATTTCCAAATATTTTTTATTTTGATTTTTCTTATTGTTTTTGTATTTTGATATTTTTTTTTAAAAAGCAATGTGAACATCGATTCAATAAAATTAATCAATAATTTTGAAATAAGCACATTAAAATTGAACGCAACGAAAGTAAATTTTTAAAATTTTAATTCATTTGAAAAGACATTGAAAATGCCAAAAATGACACAAATACATCAAAAATATATACATATTTTTGGATTGTTTGCTATTTTTTGGATTTTTTTTTTCAAAAGTAAGAAAATATGGTAAAAAATTGGGTAATGACAACTTCCCCCCTCTTTACAATACTTACAATATAAAGTCTTGTAAGGGACTTTAAAAATAAGTTTGTAAAGAAAAGATAATGTAAGTCTTTCTTATTTGGGAGAAAATCAAGAGATGATTATCTTTGTAAATGTTTTAAAACTCAATTTCTTTTTCTTAAAAATCGAAGGTTTTCATTTTGTTAAGAAAATTCATTAAAAGAGAGATCAACTCGACGAAAAATTGCAATTTTGACTTTTAAAATAGCGGTCGTCTCGAAGATCTGGTCATTTTGATAGTGACAAACTTGAGGAAAATTTTGGAATTTTGACCTTTAAGAGAGTAGTCATCTTAAGATTTAGTCATTTTAGAAAGTGACAAGCTCGAAGATAGAATGACTTGTGTTCGGGTGACTTGCCCATGTTGTGAAAAATATCAAGAATTTTTTATATATGGTCTTTGTTCGGGCGATCAACCCATGATTCGTGATCGGGTAACTTGCCTGTGATTTCTTGGCACAGGTGATTGCCTATGGTGTGAAAAATATCTAGGATTTTTCATGGATAGTCTCTGTTCGGGCGACCAGCCAGTGGCTTATATTCGAGTAGCTTGCCCGTGATTGATTTTCTTGGCACTTCCTGATGGCAGGGTTGACGTTTGTCATTTCCTAATCGCTAGGTTCGACTTCTTGATTGCAGGGTTAATGTTTGTTTTGATGCTTTCTGATTACAGGGTTGACATATGTCCTTCACAATGGTAGGGTTAATTTCTCGGTGCTTCTTGATTACAGGGTTCACACCAGTCTTTCTTGATGGCAAGGTTAATTTCTTGGTTTTCCTGATGAGATGGTTGAATGTGAGATTCCTGATATAGGGTTAAATGTGAGATTCCTAATAACTGGTTTAAAATAGATTTCCCGATAACAATGTTAAAAATTGAGAATCCTAATGACAGAGTTGAATGTGGATTTCCTGATAACAGGGTCCAATAGGGGATTTTTATAACAATTTTCAAATTTGAGATTCTTAATGACAAGATAAAGACTGAGAATTTCTAATAACAAGGTTTAAAATTGGAGATCCTGATGACATTGTTGAAATGTGGAGATTCCTGATGACATGGCTAATTTTTTTTTGTGTTTCCTGATTGCACTTCCTAATGGTAAGGTTAATTTCTTGGTGTTTCCTGATTGCAGAGTTGACACCTGTCTTTCCTGATGGCGGGGTTAATTTTTTGGATTTTCTGATGAAAGGGTTGAATGTGAGATTCCTGATGACAAGTTTAAAATATATTTCCTGATGACAATGTTAAAAATTGAGAATCCTAATGATAGGGTTGAATGTGGATTTCCTGATGACAAGGTTAAATGTGGATTTCCTGATGACACGGTTGAATTAGGGATTTCCTGATAAAAGGGTCCAATGAGGGATTTTTTGATAACAATTCTCAAATTTGAGATTCGTAATGACAAGGTAAAGACTGAGAATTTCTAATAACAAGGTTTAAAATTGGAGATCCTAATGACATTATTGAAATGTGGAGATTCCTGATAACATGGTTGAAATGTGAAGATTCCTCTGAAAACTTTTGGTGTTTCCTGATTGCAAGACGAACACTAGTCCTTTTTGATGACAAGGTTGGACTTCATTGAGGATTTTGACACGACCAAAAGATTGATGTCTACTCTCAAATGCAGGAGTGTTGAAGTAATAAATAACCCGGCAAGACCAGGGTCGAACCACAGGGAGGTTAACTATATAAATTATAAACAACAACAACAACAACAACAACAACAACAACAAGTTAAAGAGAACTTTGAGATGTGATATTGATGTAAGGATTAAATAAGGATAAAATAATTGTCAAGTTTAGAGGATCCACTAATGGTATTTCAAACAAATATAATATAAACTCTTTTTATTACTCAACTGGAAACACCACACAAAGGAGTTTCAATCGGATTATAAATTGTTAACATGATTACATTAGTTATCTTATTCGAATAATACTAATACTTGTAAATGTTGTCAGACATTCATGATTATAACTTATGTTAACAACAAATCAAGTTTCTTTCATAGCACAGGTGTCGGTTATACCATACGACTGGGCTATGAAAGTGCCAAGTATTTGTTATACCAAGGGTTATACAACATAAATCTAGATTAACCATTTAACAAGCAAAGTATTAAAAGTGAACAAGATAACAAATATAAAACATGTTAGTATCAAACATTCAGGTCCATGTTGAGTTTTATTATACTTATTTGTACACCATTAGTGTAACCTTTTCACCTTGACATGATAAACTTAGCTAAACATAATGAAAGAGAGAAACACAAATAAACAAGAAAAGGAAATGAAAAGCATAAGCAAGAGATTAATATAAGCAAAACTTAAGCATTACAAAATATAAAGAGAGAGCAAGAGCATGATCTTGATCTGAAAACCAAGATGCCTAAATACATGGAAAATGCCTCCTTTTATAGGCTAAAATTCAGAACTATTTATTTGTTGACTAATTGTTGAGTGGGTGCCCACATCTTGACTTGATGACAATCCTTATCTGGCAAAAAGGTCATTGATAACGTCATAATTTGAACAGACTTAAATCATGAAAGTTCTAGGAAATTGTCTCAGCTTTCCAGGATAAAAAAGTTGAGATCATTTGAACTTCTAGAACTCGAGATATGGGCTGAACACTGAATTGTGTCTGGGTTGCAGGACAGATTCAGACTTCTATGTTGTTACTACAATTTGGACTTGAAAACGGCCTTTTTAAATCTTGGACTCCCATGAAAGTTTTAGGCCTATGTCTTAGCTTTCCATCCATATAAGATAGACCTAAATCCAAGATCTACAGCGCCAGATATGACCCAATGACCGAACAGTGTTCTAGTTTGGGCTGAACCAGCATCTCTTTTCTAAGTTTGGCCCTCTCTTTGTCCTTTTAATTTCTGTACTTAAACTCATCAATCAATCCTTTCATTTATGTGATAGGCCTGCATTTAAGATGAACATTTACCATAAATTAAAGATATCTTATGGTATCAGACTTGTTATTATAAAACATGCTTTAGTTAAGGAGTTATTGATACTTTAAGTGTAAAATGATAATATAAAACCTTGATAAAAATACACTTTTAAGTACCAATCAATTTTTTTTCTGGAAAATTTCTATAAAAAATATTATGTAATGATTTAGAATTAGATGACATGCATGTGTCTTTACCTGATTGGAAATATAAGCCCCCATTTCTTGTCATCTCTCTATTGCTTGACGAATGAGGTTTGTAAATTCTCAGATGACTTCCCTTAGTCTTTAGACTCTTTAACTCACATGAGTTTTACCCATATGACTAATGTGTTTAATTACCTCTTTGTCTCACAGCCTGGGCCTTTAGGCAATAAATAAAGCCCTGCTCAGTTAACCATTCTTTATTTTGTTGGTAAATGTCACCACATTATACTAAAGAAATTAATTCCATCGGTATTTTTGTTTGCATCTACTAATATTCTGGTAATGCACATTGTAACAAAAATAACAATAATTAAATTAAGAAAAATAGAAAAAAAAAACAATATTAAAAATTACAACATGTGAAAAAAAATAATTACCATAATATCTGTTGTAAAACTATATAGAAGCAGTGCAAGAAATAAGAGAAAAGATAAAAAAAAATAAAAGATAAAAGAAAGAGGAGTAAATAAAAAAACTACAAAGAGAAAGTATCATTGAAAAAAAAATTCAAGAGAAAATAAATGATGAAAGGATATTGGTGGATTTGATTGAGAGATGAGAGTAATAAAAAAGTAAAATATTTATTATTTTCCCTTCTAAAATATCCATGTAGAAAACTTGTAAGAAAAAAATGGTTATTATCATAATTTTAAAACTCGACATAGAAGTTGACTTGGGTCATTGGTAAAGAGGGCCAACCTCGATTGTTTTTTTTTTAATGATTAAATTGACTTTGTTTTGATCATTTTTTTCAAAGAAAGTCAATGGATTTTGTTTTGGGTTTTACTTTGGATTGACCGTATTATCGTAAATTTTTTATCGAATTAGGCCGGGTCAATCCTTCCTCTATTTTTTCTTAAATCAAATTAGTCTAGGCCATATGTTGTCCAAGTTTCAGGTGGATCTACTTGGCTGATTTGGATTTTACAACTAGGGTTATTGTACTATTATTAATTTCAACACTTAATATAAACTAAAATAAAAATAATATCTAATTATTTTTTATTTAAAAAATATGTAAGTTTGTCAGTAATACATATTAAGGGTAATATATATATATATATATATTATTCAGTCTTTTCCACTATCAATTAAATATGATATATAGATAGTTATTTTGTCTTGTAAACTACCTTCACACACAATTATGTCTTTATCTCTTATTTTATCTTGTCTCGTTTGTCCTCACTATCTCTATCTTTTCTTTTTTTTATCCCTATACAATAACTAACATTACCTTATAATTGTTAGACATTCAATAATTATATCAATTTTACTTGATGCATGTGCTTAAAGATCTTCTAAATGAACAAAATAGTATACATGAGTTGAATATATATGTTAATATTAAACATTGATATTTTTGTTTTATTATATGATTATGAATTTTTGTATTATTATATGATTATAATTATTATCATACAAGTTGTTGCGTCCGACATGAATATGGGACTTTCAAATTTAAATAAAAAATATAGAAGGTTGAGTTGCCACCTAGTTCTTTAAAGAGACTAAGAATCATAAAATATTTATTGGTTCTAGAGATCTAAGGGGTTGGCTATACCTAAATGTCGCAGGGCGATATCGAATGGCACGCTAAGATGCCTCTTGAGAGGTAGTGTTGGGAAAGAAAAGGGTTTTTAGTATAATTATAAAATTATGATTATAAGATTTAGGAGTCGCTATCTAGTATTATGGTTACTAGAAAACCTATGGTCCGCGACAGTCCGGGTAAGAGACTGATTATGCAAGGGGAAAACACATCATCCCTAATGCACCCTACTTAAGGTACACTGAATTATTGTTTGATTGTTATTCTAAGTCGTGTTCCTATCTATTGGTCTTGTCTAAGGTTTAAGGAAGATCTCCCTTCGTGAAAAAATCTCTACCTTACTAGACTAAATCCTAACCATTCTAAAGTCTAAATTATAACATCAAATTTATTTCTCTAATATAAAATGAACAAAATGATTGGTGATGGATTTTTGACATTTTGGCCAAATTCTAATGGATAACCATAAACTGGATATGATATCTATTTTTCTGTATTTTTTAAAAATGTAATTTGTTTTTATTTTTATAAAAATATGCTTGGAAAACGTTTAAGATTTGCCCGTATGCATGAAAACAAAACATTTTGTTTTTTTTTTCTCTTGAAAGGGGAAATTAATTTAAAAGTTTTGAGATTTTTTTTTTAATTTTCAAATTTTATGAAGAAACGTTTCAGACAAAACTAAGTATTTTCATACTAGATCCATATCTTACAATATAAACATATAACCCGATATTATGTAAAATTGTTGGAAAAACATGTGAGAAAATCACAAATATTTTTGAAATAACCCTTGGATTTTTTTTATTTTTTTGTCTTATTATTATTATTATTATTATTATTATTATTATTATTATTATTTGGTCGGAGCTAACTTAACTGGGTTTGGTTGGGCCGACTAGCGGCCCACAAAACCTGGTCTTTTTTTTGCTGGGCTAGAATGGGTCCATACCAAGCCCACATGGTCACTGGCCTGACCTAGCGATCATGTTAATAATTTTTACTATATGCAGAATTTCATGCAGTGGTTGGGCGAGGCAGAGAAGAAGAAGAACAAGAAGAAGAAGAATAAGAAGAACACTACTAGAAAATTGATAAATACAAATGGAAATACCGACGAAAATATTCCATCAGTAAATTGCAATGAATTTTATCGAAAAAAATATTCCCCTGATATATACCACGGGAATTATAATGGAAAAAATAGTAATTAAAACAACGCCAAAAAATACGATGATGTGTCATTTATAGCAACGGAAATACCGACACAATAATTTTTGTCGGTAAAATTGTTGGTAAACTGTTAACACTATTCATCATGTCAATTACAAAGGGAATCACCAACGGAAAATTCTGTCGGTATTTTCTAGAGAGCTCTAGAACTGTTCATTTTCAATTGCACTCTTAATCATTATTCTTTACAGACAAAATCACCGACGGATTGAAAAGTTATCGGTGCTGTTTGGCGAGTTTCTGAAAAATTTTGATTAAATTGAAATTTTAAATTAAATATTACAGATGGAATCACCGACGGATTGATTAAAAATATTAATAATCAATTATCCGTCAGTAAAACACCCCAATAAAAAGCTTCGAATTCCTAATTTCACAACAGACGGACCCCTTTTCTTCTTCTTCCCCATATGTAAAAAAATCAACATCCTTTTCTTTCTTTTCTCTCCTCAACTCCTTCTCTTCTCCTCCATGCTTAGATATGTCTTCTTCTTCTTTCTTTTTTTCTCTCCTCAGTTTTTTTAATTAATATACTTTATGAATTTGTTTTTTTTTTCTCTCCTTAACTTCACTTGCAACTACATTAAGGTAAGTTTTTTCTTTTTCTTCTTTTTTCGTGTTTTTTTCACTATATTTGTTTTTTTATTTTATTTTAAGTTTTTTTTGGTTCTTAATAATTGTATGAATGTTATCGTAAGATTTTTTTTTTCATATGTTAACAATTTTTAGTTGATTTATTTATAATATTTTTAAATTTTTAGCAATCACAACTTCATTTTTTTTCATATGAATTTTATTTAGTTGAATTTATTTTATTTTGTTATTTTTTTTGTTGCAAATTTGTTTGAGTTGATTTTCTTCTTTCTTTTTCCAAGCAACTCAGTTTTGAGTATTATAGAGTGTTGATTTATATTAATTTAATTATTTTATTATTTTTAAAAAATATTTTTAAATAATCACCGACGGAAATACATATGGTATTTTTCTAAGGGAAATACCGACGAAATGAGGCAGATAATATTTTTTTTCATGCTTTTTCTATTAGTAAATCCATCGGTAATAATATTTTTTTTATTACTAACGGATAAAAAATTACCAACGAAAGATTTAACGATGAAGCATTTCCGTTTGTGATTCCGTCGGTAAATTAATTACCAACAGAATAATAAAACAAATATAGACAGAAAATTCTGTCGCTAAATATAATTGATTGTGGTAGTGGAAGAAGGGGGAGGGAGGAGAGATTTGCGGTGAAGAGGAAGAAGTTTGTAATGGCTATTCTTGAAGCAAGGGAGGCCAACTGGTGGTCGAGTTGGTGGCTCGCGGTGGTTTTAAGATCGTGGTGACTGAGGACACGGCAGTGGAGGAGAGGGAAGAGCAGCTGAAATCAATGGTAGAGAGAAAGGAAATAGGCTGGGAAAAATAGGGGTAAAGGGCTAGTTTTTTTTCAAATTTTGGCTAAAGATTTCTTCCTGTCCAAGGCATGGAATCCGCTTATGCCAAATCTTTTGTCTTTACTGGTGCCAAATCTTTACCTTTGATTTGACCTGGAAGGATCCCAACCATTGATTTAAATTTGACATCATGAACTGTCAAAATAGTTGAAAAAAGGCTGGTCAAGTTGACCACTTTGGGGTGGCGCCGCGGCGACTGTAGGGCAGTTAGTCAGTGAGGTCTACTCTAGGGTGTAATACAATGTCAGGTCATAATGGTGGTGTATGGGTTGCCCGATTTAGTGGGGAGAAGAAGTATTAAACGCCTCTGAAAAGTAGCCACCTAAATAGTTTTTTCAAGCCAAAATAAGAAGACAATGATCAGTGACCAGACGACGCGTCGTCTGGTTCTTCTTCTTCTTCTTTTCAAACGTTGTTGTTTTGGCCCTTAAATTATGGATTTTAGCCAAAGTTCAATTTAGTCATTCATCTTCTGATTGCTTTTAATTACACCCCTGATTGACTCTAAACTTTCAATCTTGTGCAATTTTGCCCTTAATGAACTTCAATTTCAACCTTATATTTTAACGTGTTTTTAACATTAGTCCTTGGTTTCAGATTTATACAAATTGACCATTAAACTTTTAATTTTCTTCAATTTCACCCATTATTTCAATTGTGTCCTCATGGTTTAACACCTTTTGCAAATTTGACCCTTAATTGACCAAAAAACTTTGATTTTCTTATGATTTTACCCTTGATTGAACCAATTGACTTTGTAAAAATTAAATTAGATCCTAAAAAATTCAAATCTTCTCTATTAAGCCAAAATTGAGCTTCCAAACTTAATTTTTCACCAATTAAACCCCAAATAAAATTAATTTAACCTATTTAAAGTATTATTACATCTCTGCACGTAATTAAATCCTTTAAAATTAATTTTTAAACATGATTAAATTCTGTATTTGGCCCATGATTAAATCAAATTGGTTTATTAAAAATCTAATTATATCATTGAGCTTAATATTTATGCAGATTCTTTCAAAAATCATTTTATTTGACCTGGAATTTACATTGTTTCTTCAATTTTGATATAAAGGGGTATAATTAGGCTCCTAATTTCTCAAGAAAATTTCAACTTGATTTTTTCTATATACTTAGGATCCACCTCAGTATGCTTTTATCAAAATGCCAGTCCTTATGCTATTATTATTGATTATTGATTTTTATTTTAAAATAAAAAGGGATAAATTTTGGGGAATGACTCAGAAATGAGTTATGACACCAAAAAAGATAAAACTCACCCTTAACATATCCTTTCATAGGAAAAGATATCTTAGCTATGCGTTTCTCCTAAATTTATTTTTATGCATGCCTTTAACTATCCCAATATATTTTATGAGCTTATTTACAAGTTATATATTGATGGTGGATATTCATCAAAGTTAGTGTCGAGTCTTGAATTAGAGTTTCACAAATCAATATTTTTTTATATTTAATTAAAAGAATCGTACTAGGCTTATGCCGGTTCCTAAAAATAAAAGACATGTCGACCTAACCGTTAAAATCCAAGTTTAAACAAAGCTTGTTGTTAATTTGACAAAAACTCATCGACATATTTTTTTTTTAACTCATTTCAAAGTTAAAAATATCGTGCTAGTCTTACGTTGGTCTCTAAAAACTAGGAGATTCATTGACCAAACTATATAAAAACCAATATTTAATCAAAATATATTGCAAACTTGATGAAAACTCTTCCATACATTTTTTATTTATGTTTGAATAATAAATATTTATGTGCATATACATACGTAAAAAGGCCATAACACAATTTTATGAAATGATAATAATGCTATTGCAATGTCAACAGAAATAAAATAATATAAAAATGAAATTAAAAGCATAAGTGAATAGTGTCCATGCATGAATAGCAATATGTTCATTAAAATGCATTTTGAATAGTAATTTTCATGCAAAATATAAATGGGAAAAAAAAAGAAACGAAAAGAAGAAGAAGGGATGGAGGACTTACCTTAGCTGATTCAAGATGAGAATAGGCTACTATGGTTTTTTTCCGATGGTGGATACAATGGTGGTGCCTGCAGTTGAGGGTGGTTTTTGTCTTCTTC
>Ga0325402_1002612_pt1 | contig 15874 bp, 8 predicted proteins | sample PopdelMetagenome_22_FD_207212 | JGI IMG/M metagenome (GOLD analysis project Ga0325402, IMG submission 207212) | Populus deltoides microbial communities from Bellville, Georgia, United States - Xylem-PdKOR-R3 | ecosystem: Host-associated > Plants > Phyllosphere > Stem > Wood/Secondary xylem... | reverse complement strand
TAATTAAAATACACTTAAAAACAAAAAATTTAGTACCAGTATCAAATGACTTTTTTGTATTTTTACAATAATTTTTTTTGTTATTATCAGGTTAGCTAATGAATAATTTGATATTTGAATACACACATATATAAATAAATACGGTGAAATAATCAAAATACCTTAGAAAGCAAAAGGCTGGCATCAAAGGTTTTTTTTTTATATCACACCATCTAATGGGCAATTTGATATTTGAATAAATATAATACCAAAATAAAAAGTGGCTAGCGCGTGCAACTCGGACGCTAATATGTCTAAGGCAATGTATGTGGCGCTTCCCGGTAGCCAAAATCCCCATTTCTATCATGTTGCTGGAAGCATTGTAGTGTCCTCTATTTTTTTAGGCAGCACGTGTGGTTTGTGGTAACACAGTTTATCATCAACGATACTTTTTCCCCCCTATTTTCTTTCTCCCCCCCTCAAGATTCATGAGTTGACCATGCTAAATTTTAGAGTTGTCCTCTGATTTATAGGTATTGTCATTTAGATCCTTATTCTTTTAATTTTTAATTTTTAATTTTTTTGATCTTTTTGTAAAATTTTGATTTGTTTTCAATTTTATCATTAAATCCTAATCTAGTATATGTTATTCTTTTCAATTTGGTCTTCATTCTTTTGATTATTTTCTTGTTCCTTTTGTTAAATTGATTTGTTTTTCAGTTGCACCCTTCAATCAATTTTTTTATTTCAATTTTATTTTTTTGGATCCTTTTGTTAAATTGGTTTTTATTTTCAACTTCACCCTTTAATAAAAAATAAAATTTATTTTGTATTTTAATTTTGATCCTTATTATTTTAATTGTTATTTATTATTTTGGATCATTATGTATAATTATTTTTTTTAATTTTATCCTTTAATATTTGAACGATTCAAAATTGAGCTTTATGATTTTGTAGATAGGGTGCTTTTAGTTTAATGATTAGGGTCGCGGATTTGGAAAGTTAACATGGGTTAACATAATTTTTTTTTTTACTTATTTTAGTTTCTGCTTTCATCATTCAATATTGGTTGTTTTCAAATGAGCTTTGTTATTTTTTTTCTATCAGGTTATCCCGATCTCTTGTCCTAGGCCTTGGGTTTGATGGAATAACCTGAGTTGACTCAACCTTGATTATCAGGGTTACATATTTGTCATACTAATTCGAGTTAACCTGGGACGATTTTCTTAGGTCTTTGTTTTACCAAATTTCATCATTCCACTTTTAATGGGTTGAGAATTGAGCTATATCATTTATTTCTTTTTGAAAAAAAAAAATTTCCAAGATTATTGTGGTCATTTTTTTTAATTTGGTCCATATGTTGGCGTTGCCTATTTTTTATCTTCTAACTAAAATAAAATAACTTATTCGACACAATCATGTCTATAACTCGAATCACTAAATTTTTTCCTTTTTAAAAAAATACATTTGTGGTATTTGAAGATCATTTTTAACATAAAAAAAGTATAGCACCGTAGCGTAGCACAGGTACACACTTAGTATATTGTTATATCAATTGGCATCTAAAAATAACATAACTCACTAGATTGGGAACTTCATCCATTTATTATAAAAGTCTGGCTATAAAAAAAATAAAAGTGAGAAGAAGTATGCCAAATTTAAAGTTTCATATCTTTAGAAAGATAAAGCTAACAAATGATGTGTTTCTCATTTCTCTCTTGCCCATTAATAGACAATTGGGATCAAATATTCTTATGAGCTACTACTATAAATGCAAAGTTTCTTCCCAAGTAACTATTAGTCCCTGTAAATGACCAAATTTAAAATAACTTTCTTCTCCTTGTAAAAGAAGGTTATAATAACTTCTCATCTTTGTAGTACTGATTGGTTTAGTTTGCCATGGTAATATAATTCCTTTGTTATGTTAACTATTAACTATTAATCTTAATCTCTTCATTGTCTAATCATTATATAGAGATTACAACGTCTTGTTAATGACCAAAAAATCCTATTAAATCACATAATTAAAAAAAATAATTAAACATGTCTAGAAAATATCATATACATATATAGCCATTTCAACATCTCTTCCCTTTAAAAGAAATTGTTCACTCATCAATGCAACATGCATGAAATCATGATTCATAAAATTATAAATTCATATTACTTTCCATTGTTTTTTTAAATGAATGTACAACAAAATCATTCTCCATAAAACCAAAAAAAAAAAATAGAGAGAACTAAAGACCTAAATGGATGCAAAGACTATAAACTCAATATCAAAGAAGAATCTTCACCTAACACAATTTCTAATTCTTTTGACGTTCACAAATAAAAGTTTTTTGAGAAGATTACCCTCAATATCCTTTAGTTACACTAGGCCTCTATTGTTTTGTAAATTATACATCTCCGGCCAATAAAAATTTTAAATCATGCTAAATGACCAAACTGTCCCCATATATATTATATCCACAAACCTATAAAAGACAAACAAACCCCTCCTCTCTCTCTGCGTATGATTGATAAACAAAAGCTCTCTATAAAATCCTACAAAATCTCAGCTCGACTGAACCTTTAAATCTACAAAATCAAAGTTTGGGTGCTTCATAATCAATTCTCTTTGTATCTTTGTGTCTATTCACGTCATTAGTTGTAAAATTTCTCCCATATACTATTGTTGTTCTTAACAAATTATGGTATTTTGTCATTTTTTTCTCAAATTGAGACTTTAATAATCGAGTTAGTGGTTTTAATGATTGTTTAAGTATTGTTATTTCCTTAAAATATTGTTTGGTTTACTCGGTTAAACAAAACAAATGAATAAAATTAGGTGGAACCCGTAGTTTTATAAGTTACTAGAGAACCCGCATATCCTTAAATTACTTGTTCATTCTTTGATTTTTAGAAACTCAAAGGGGTTTAGGAAAGTGAGAAAATAATCTGGATTGTTTTCTTAAAAATCTAAAAAAAATATCTCAATTTAAAAATTAGAGTTATTGTTTATATAGTGAGTAATTTTGTCTTCTTTTACTGGAACATATTTAATTAGTGTTTAATTATATAAGAAACAAAATTCCCAGTATTATTTACATCATGAAGTTACTTCATACGCTATGAACAATTGCTTCTCTGAGTATATGTCTTACATAGATCTATTGTTCGTTTCCAATCAAGTTTATGATGTTGACTCGTATGAGTTTAGCATAAGGGATGACAAGGGTAATAAAATAGTTGATGATGCCTCAATAATACAAATATTGAATATGCATGAAGTCAAAAAAAAGGAAAAAAAATCCACATTTATGTTGATAATGATTTTAATACCGCTCTACTACAAATGAAAATGTCTAAGTGTTGTAAACCAAATACATGATAATATATTTTTCAGATGAAGATGGTAATAAAGTTATATTGATTGTTAGGAAATAAGATTTAGCTTAAGATAATGATGGTGTTGGTTTAGGTGTGCAACTTTCACTACTAAAAAAATACATAATCATTTGCATTGTCAAGTAATATTGTAAAAATGAAGTTTTCATGCAAACAAACACATGCCATAATTATTTTGTAACCAACTATTAAATATTTATTTGATCAATAATTTATTACTTAAGATTGCCACATTGAACAAATAAATATTGACAAACTAAAATAAGATTACATGTCGATCTAATCTATTGTCGTTAAACTGCACAACACATAAAATAGTAACTTCTCTTTCAAAGAAGTGCGGTATAAACAATAAAAACACTTTGGAGACAACTGCACCATTATTAGCAAACACACAGCAAGATTCATTGACCATGCAATTTTTCTATTAACCAAGTTATTTTTCAAAATTAACAAACCTAGAGGCTAGAGGACCCAACAAGCACAACCCAAAAACTTAGCAACTCCAAATGCAAATAAGTAATGTGATGTGAAGGGTTCAACAATATGAAATTAGAGAATAAAAATAAAAATGAGCAAGAATAGTAGTGTTTAGAAATTAAAAAAGTAAATTAATAGCATTATTTTAACTAGAAGGAAGATACACAGTAATAAATAAATAAATAAATACTAGAAGTAAATATAAGATCGCAACCTTAAAGTTTAAATTTTTCTTTGATATGTTATAACAAGTATGAATTGCAAATCATGTTGTTTTGGGATTTAAAATCCAATAAGTGATATATTAATATTTAATACCAATTAGAATTACTATTGAGTAAAATAATTACAAATCATTCCTTCCTTTCTTCCCCTGCTATCATATGCATTATTAATACATGTTGAAGTTTCAAAGACAATAATAGATTTATATGTAAACAATGTTCATTCCGTAAGCCTACAATTTATCTTTATTGCATATAACTGTAATATGACAACTGAATTCCCAATTTTCTTTACTTGCTGAAACATGTAAATAACATTCTCTATATGTAAACAATTTTCATTCAGTAAGCCTACAATTTATCTATATTGCATATAACTGTAATAAGACAATTGAATTCCCAATTTTCTTTACTTGCCGAAACATGTAAATAACATTCTCTATATGTAAACAATGTTCATTCTGTAAGCCTACAATTTATCTTTATTGCATATAACTGTAATAAGACAATTGAATTCCTAATTTCCTTTATTTGCCGAAACATGTAAATAACATTCTCTATGCTCTGTTCAACACAAAGCCCAAACCCCCAGTCTTTGTATATTTGTTTTTCATACCTCACCCAGTTAATAAATTTAAAATGAAATACATTACATTAATAATTAAAAATATTAGTATGTGATGACAACCATATTTAACAAATAATTTGCAAAAGATTGAACAAAATTATTCTTCTCATTAATAAAATTAGTTAATAAAATAAAATATATTCTCTCTAAATTACAAATAAAATTTCTCAAATATGGGTTTCTAATTATACCTATTTTAATTTGTTGTACCATATTCCTTGCAAGATGAAATCTGTTCCTTGCAAGATGATTTCTTAGGAGCACAACAAAGAAGAAGTTAAGAAAGTAATAGTGGGGTTATTGGAAAAGGATGCCTTGGAATTACATATTCATGGAGAACAATTTAAGAGAAAGTGATAGAAGATGGGGTGGGTTTTTTGGAAAAGGAAGAAAGGGACAGATTGATGGGGTTAGGGTTCTTTATTTGGAGAATGAAAGTTTTATCTGATTTTGATATTGGTAATCATCTCCGGTGCGAGGTTTTCTTTTATTTTTTTTGCAAGATATATCTGTACCAATTAATTATTAACATGTCGTTATATATAAGTCAAATTCTATTCTTTTCTTTTTATCAGTATAAAGACTTTTTCACTACTATAAATCGTGTGCCACTGTATTAGCAACGGATAATCTGTTGCTAAATTTGCATCTGAAATATTCCATTGCTAATTTCCGATTCTATTGACCCTTTTTTTAGTAGTGGTTTGAAATATATAAATATAGACCCTTTTATATTAATGTTAGTGTTGTCTTGATGTTAATTCAATATTGCTATCTGACTTTATTTCATGCATTAATATAATTTGCTTGACATGAACATTATAATAGTTACAAATATCAACATTGTATATACTAAATTAGCTACAACTATCAACTTTATATTTGCAATGCTAGCCTTCATATTATGATTCTTAATCCAAAGTCAGTGTAACTCATCTTTCATTCTCTTTACTTTGTCTAGTATAAGCTCAATATCATTAACATTTGTAGACACTCTCATAATTAATTCAATTTTTATTTATAGATTTGCACCAATCAATAAAGGTTTTGTCACATGGCCTGTCATCACATTTATAGAATAACTTGTTCTTGTTAGCTTTAGACTATGAAATCTTAACAACAGTTTTTTTATATATATTTAATACACTTTTGATTATTGAACTTTAATCTATCGTAACTATTATAACTTTGTATTCTATTACTGTTTGATGTATATATATTCATGTTATGAATTTGCTAGCTTGGTTGTTAAAAATTTACGAGTTTGGGTACAGTTGTGTTTATGGAGTTTTTTTTTTTATGATGAGAAGATTTGTGTGTTATGATGGGAAGAATGGTGTTGTTTTCATGAACAAATTTATGTATTATGATGTGAAGAAGGTGTAAATCTCCAATTAAAAAAAAAACCCAGAAATGATATGGGTTAATTGAAAATATAAATGGAATGTTGCTAAGTAATTATAAATGAAATTTTAGGGAGAAAGATGTTTAAGTTTGATAATTTAAAAGCAAGTTAAGATAGGGTATCAGGTTAAATAAAAAAGTTTGAACTAGACATAAGAGTGTTTTGGTAAATAAAAAAATATGAGACTCTAAATACGTGCTTTTTTTTCTTCTCTTTAAGGTCGATAACAAGAAGAGAGAGAGAGAGAGAGAGAGGGTTTTTTTATTTTATTTCTTTAAAACCTCAAGAAAAACACAAAAAATTAGTTAAATTAAAGTGGTTAAAGAGTTTTTGATGGATTAAGAGAAAGGTTTCAAGTTCTTCTAGATTTTTTATGCTGGGAAAGAGAAAGTTGGAATTAGAGAGAGAAAGAGAAGAGATGAATAAAAATTAGTTTTTCCTTGGAAATTTCTTCCTGAATTCTTGTTAGTAAGAGGTAAGAACTACTCCTCCATTGATTAATTATGATTCTCATATGTTTTGGAACTTGATATGTTGTTATTTAGTTATGGAAAATTAAGTTGAATATGTTAGGTTGTGTTAATTAATGGTTTTTCTTTAGAAATGAGCTCGTGGGTATGAAAAAAGATTGGGTTATATGGAATTAACATAAAATTAAAGAAAAAAACTCATGCCTCCTTTACATGGAAGTTTCAGCCAAGAAAGATAAAAATAAATTGAGTTTATTGTTCTTGATTTGTTGTGAAGTTGTGTTAAATTATGTTACATGGCGTATTCGATGAGTGCATATGATGAAAAATTTGCTTGGATATTGAAATTAAACTTATGACCCTATCAAATAGAAATTTCAAAAAATGATGAAAAGAAATTGGTTTATTATTCTTGATTTATTATGAAATTTTGTTTAATTATGTCAATAATATATTGATTATGAGAAATTAGAAATAAAATTCACCCTTACCATGAATAAAGGTTCCAACCAACCTTATATAAAGAGATTGAATTTGTTAGACTTAGTTGATATTTAAAATTGTGTAGAGTTGTGTTGAGTTGGGGGTAAAAATGACTTCCTAATAGGTGAATTATGGAAATTTGAAGAAATTTTGGTATCTTTTCCTTGTACATTTCTTGGCCAAAGTTTTGAGTAGGGAGATGGGATTGGTTGATTTAATTAACATATCATGTATATTTAGTGATGTTAATTAAATGATTTAATATGAGGGCGAGGACTAATTTACATGAAAAATGAGAAAAGGGATAAGTCACTTTTAAATGAAATTTTCAATCAATATGGATTTTTAAAAAGGTTGGATAAATTGATTTAGTAAGCATGTGTTTTTGTATTTAATATAATGAGTGATGAAATTTTAAAAGGGATAACATGAAAATGGAAAGAAATTGTTGAAAAAATCATGTCTTTTTTTCATAAGGAATATTCAACCAGTCTTGAAAGAAATAGAGGAGAAAAAAGGGCTAAATTGATGATAAAATTTGTTATGACAATGTCAAATGTATAAATTGAATAGCGAGTCAATGAATATGTAAATAAAAGTGGATGCACCTAAGAAAACCTTAAGTTTTCTTTACTATTGATTTGAGATTTGAATTTAAAATGAAAATTGAAATTTGAATTCCAATGATGCACCACATACATGAGTTGAAAATGGTGAAACTAAAATTGTTATTAGTGTTAGAGTGTGTTTGGGAACGCCATACAAACTGTGTTCTCTCAAATTTTGAAAATTTGTTTTGCTTAAAATGAATTTTTTATAATGTTTTCAGATTATTTTGATGTGTTGATGTCAAAAATAATTTTTTTAAAAAAAAAACTTTATTTTGATGCATTTCTAAACGAAAAGCATTTTAACCGCCATCATAATCTCAAACACACTAATGAATTAAATAGTCATATCACAAATACCAACCTCCATACCTTAGGTAAACAGCTTACCGGATTGGAAAAACAAATACAAAAGAACCCAATCCACTTCATGACTGATAAAAACCCCATCGACCTTAAGCTAAAAAACTCAGTATTCAAACCATATCAAGTTACTAAAACAAGCCAAGCACAAATTCAAGAAAATCAAACAGATTTTCTTATAGCCTTTAAAACAAATTTACAAAACCTTGACCGAACAACCTTGACTGTCCCAGACACACCTCAACAATCCAACCCTTCATCCTTTATAAATCAGGTTAATACTCTCCAAAATAACCCTGTACCAACCTCCGATACAAATACTTTTCAAGAACAGCCTCTTCAACTAAACAGACTTACCTAGCAAGCTCCCAAAACAACCATTGCTCCAGACATTTCCATTTCTACTGAACCAACTGTTGTTAGCCAACATAAATATAATGCATATTTCCTCTATGAATAGAAAATAGATGGAATATCTGAATACAATATCTTAAACACCCTCTAACAAATGACCATGGTAGCTAATGCCTACAAAACCCAAACAAGAACCTTAAACAAAGCCATAGTTGAACTCCTTATTACCGGTTTCTTTGGCCAGCTTAAAGGATGGTGGGATTATCATCTCACTAAAACAGACCACTTACATATTCTAAACTATATACAAACCTATGAAGACCAAACACCTATCATTGACCCTTCAGGAAACACCATCTAAGATGTTGTGTCCACCCTTATCCTTACCATCTCTTTACCATCTGAAAGACAGAAATGTTGAACTTCTCTCCAACCTTCGGTGTAAGAAGCTCAGTGACTTTCAGTTGTACAAAAATACCTCCCTTACTCGTGTTATGCTTCGAGAAGATTCAAACAAGCCTTTTTGAAAAGAAAAATTCCTTGCAGGCTTACTAATTTGCTTAGGAGAAAAGGTCCGAAACAAAATCAAGGATACCTTTACAACTAAAACTATACCATATGACCAGCTTACATATGGTGAACTTGTGAGCTTCATACAAAAAGAAGGTCTTAAGATCTGTCAGGACCTCAAACTCCAAAAACACCTAAAGTGAAAAATGAAACGTACTAGGCAAGAACTTGGTAGTTTCTGTCACCAGTTTGACCATTCCACCAAAAAACCCTCCTGCAGTGGAACCTGTTCACAACCCAAAAAATATTCGAGCCAAAAACCTCTTTATAAACGACCAGCCCATAAATACCGACAACAATTTTATTCCAAACTAGATCAAACAAAAAGCCCTACAAATTTACCAGACCCTACAGACCTTTCTAGTCAAAACCCAAACCAAAATTTGACCCCAAAAACATTACCTGTTACAAATGTAACCAGAAAGGACATACATCCCGTTTCTGCAAAGTCAATACCAAACTTCATGAGCTCCAAATAGATGAAGATACCATTAACCAAATACAAAATCTTTACATTGAAGCAACAGACACTGACCACTCTTCTTCAAACACTTCTGAAGAAGAATTTCAAATTAATGAAATAGTAATTACCAGTGCTATTTCAGATGACTCTACGAATTTCAAACAAATTAACGTCTTAACCCAAGACCAAGAATTCATTCTTGAGGCTATCAAAAGACTTGATGATCCTCATCTTCAAAAAACCTAATTGGATAAACTATTGAAAGATTTCAACCAACCAGAGCACCTTCTATCTAACCCTCCAAACCGCTCTATATTACCCTCTACCAGCACTAATACCTATGACCTTACAAAGATCCTTAACAAAAAGAAATCCAAAACCACAATCACCATTCCAAAATTACATTCTGAGATCAAAACCCTCAAATCCAAATTACAAACCTTAAAACAAGCCTAACAGAAAGACTCTGCCATATTACAACATCTTCTATCCAAAATTGAAAGCTAGTCTGACACCGAGTCTGACTCAAAAGATCAAACCATTGAATCTCATGCATTGCCCTATACACTTACAAATATTGAGCATATTCCAGATGATTTCCTGAATGTATTAACATAAATATCTTCTAAAAAATATTTGATTAGAATTACGCTTATTTTCTCAGAAGATTTCAAACTTGACACTATTGCTTTATTTGACACAGATGTAGATTTAAACTACATCAAAGAAGGCGTGATTTCAAAATGATTTTTACAAAATACCTCTGAAAAACTCTCTGCTGCTAATAATTCAAAATTGCATATTGCAGGAAAAACTCAAGCCTCTATTTTCAACAAAGGCATTTCTCTTAAAACATTCTTTGTCGTTACAAAAGATATTAATCATACCATCATTCTTGACACTCCATTCATTGACATGATCACTCCATATCAAGCATATCATAATTGTATTACTTCCAAAATCAATAACATCAAACTTGTTTTCCCATTCTTAAGAAAATGTAAGACTAGAAATTTGAATTTCATTAAAGCATGCTCCATACATACTTATCATATCAATGCACTGATTCATGAAAAACAATTCCATCTACATGATTTATAAAACCATGTTTCTTTTTGTCGTATCAACAAACAATTACAAAACTCTGATTTACAAAAGATAATCATTGATTTACAAAATAAGATTGAACAACAGATCTATTCAAACTTACCTAATGCTTTCTGGAAAAGAAAACAACACATCATTGATCTTCCTTATGAAGATACTTTTTCAGAAAAAATTATAACTACAAAAGCAAGACCTATACAAATGAATGTTGATTTAGAACAACATTACAGACTTGAAATCCGCTATTTCGAGTCTAAAGGTCTTATCCAAAAGTCTCGATGACCCTGGTCGTGTGCAGCCTTTTATGTAAATAAAAACTCTGAAATCGAAATAGGCACTCCAAGACTTGTGATCAATTATAAACCTTTAAATTCTGCTTTAAAATGGATTAGATATCCAATCCAAAAAAAAAAAAAGATTTGTTGCAAAAAGTGTACTCTGCATTCATATTTTCTAAATTTAATAAGAAATATGGATTTTGGCAAATCTAGATTGATCCTAAAGATAGATACAAAACTGCTTTTATAATTTCTTTTGGCCAATACTAACCCTTTGGCTTAAAAAATGCACCATCTGAATTTCAACGCATCATAAATGACATCTTCAATGCACATTCAAAATTTTGCATTGTTTACATTGACATTGTGCTTATTTTTTCACATTTTATAGATCAACATTTCAAACATCTACATACATTCTTTCATACTGCAAAACAAAATGGTTTAGTTGTTTCTAAAACAAAAATTTCTCTCTTCCAAACCTGTATCCGCTTCTTAGGCCATTATATCTGTCAAGGCACTGTAACACCAATAGAGAGATCTTTAAGCTTTACAAATAAATTTCCTGATAAGATCACTGATAAAACCTAATTGCAAAGGTTTTTATGCAGTCTAAATTATGTTCTAGACTATTATCCCAATATTAGTCGACTAGCCAAACTTTTACATGACAGGTTAAAAACCAACCACATTCCCTAGTCTGACCTCCATACCGACCTAGTCAAACAGATTAAGAAACAAATCCAAACTATTCCTCTCCTCCATTTAGCTAATTTGTTAGCTCCTAAGATAGTCGAGACCGATGCCTCTGACCTAGGATATGAAGGGATTCTTAAACAAGTACAAGATAACAAAGAATAAATACTCTAGTACACATCCGTCCACTGGAATGATTGTCAGAAAATTACCCTACTATAAAAAAGAAGATCCTTTCAATTATTCTTTGTATTACAAAATTTCAAAGCGATTTATTAAATCAAAAATTTCTTTTACGTGTTGACTGCAAATCTGCAAAAGAAGTTTTACAAAAAGATGTCCAAAATCTTGCTTCAAAACAGATTTTTGCCCGATGGCAAGCTATTTTAAGCATTTTTTATTTCGATATTGTCTACATTAAAGAAGATTCAAATTTCATCCCTGATTTCCTAACCCGAGATTTCCTTCAAAACAGGTCCTGATGCCTCCTCAAACAAAAGCCAAAGACAAGAGGAAAACCCCTCAAACCTAGCCTACAAAACCAGAGAGCCCCAAGCCTTCTCCAAAACTCATGTCTTCAGCCATCTTAGCTGTCAAACCTATCAAATCCTGGTATGTGGCAGTTATTGAAGAAGAAGAAACTATAAAACCACCACAGATACAAACATACGCAGTTCAACATTCGGTTGACACTATATTCAAATCACCAGAATTACTCCTGACATTACAAAAAGTATCTTAACAGGCCTCCAGTGACTTTGTATCTCAAACAGGTAGTATTTTCAAATCCCTTTCAAAACCCCAATGAGACATTTCTGCTTCAAAACCCCTCCTTTCTTTACAACAAACCAGTTTTCCAAAAATCAAATCCAAATATATTTTCAAAACTACTTTCCAAAATATTTTAACTATAGGAGAAGGATTTTATCATAAAAACCCTTCCATTGTTGCTTTAAAAATTTTCCCTCCAAATTGGTATTACAAACCCTGGAATTTAGCCAAACCACAATCCTACTATGCTGCCATCCTTGAGATTACCAGTTATGTCAAGTTCAAACACTTCAAACTACATTCTGATCATATTGAACTGGCATATTCTACATGCATCATTCATAAAGTTATCCACCCTAAAGATTGGGGACAACCCTTACATCAACCTCTCTCCTTCCCCATATACTTCTGTACAAACCCCCAAAACTTCAATACTTCCTATACATATTGGGATTACCAACAGGCATGGTTCAATGCCTTTCTCCTATAAAATCAAAACCATAGCCATTCTTGGCTTTTCTACTTCCATAGTGTCATGAATACTACAAACCTCCCCCTCTGGTTCCTCCAATGGTGGGACTACTATGGTTGTCATGTTGACTACCTCAAAGAACATCCTCCAGTTAAAAATGGTTACCTCCATTTCAAAAATAATTTTCAACCAGTTCCTTCTGAAAGGAAGTTTTCTTCCTTCTCATTTTCTGTAAAAAAATTTTTGTTCCATGGGTATGTTCATGGTTCTATGATTATAATCTACAAAACGGATATCCAGTACTTGTTCGCAAATTAAAAATCAAATGGTGGGATTCCTTTGCAGCTGAGTCCAAAAGTTCCAAATTAGTTGTTACAGAATGGTTACAAAAACATCAAACAACTCCCATCATTGATCATCATCCTCAATCAAAATTTCTAGCCTGAAAGGCTCAAACGATAGCTCTCCTTGCCTCTGCTAGAACTGAGGAAGAATACCTACAAATATTATAAGGCATTATACAAAGCCAAGACCCGAAAACGATCTTGTCTCAATCCAGCTCATCTGGCTCGACATCTCCTGGCATTTCCCTTGGAGATGATAATAAAGATGACTGCTTTGGTATCCTGCCACCTATCAAGCGACATTAAAATAAAAAAAAAAGAGTATTTCAGGCTTTCTCAGGCTCATCTGTTTAGAGCCCATATCTTTTTGACTCAACTGTTTTGAGTCCCTTTTTATTTTAAGCCTATTTGTTTTAGGCTTTTTTCTACAAATATTACTTGCTACTACAAACAGACAAATCAAGTGTCGGTGGCAAGAAGACAACAAATGAAAGTCCCACAAACAAACATGGGCAATTTCCATTTTGTCGTCACCCAATCATGGTAGGCAATACCACTTGGGTTCACATGGGTTCTGAAGGAATCTCCAAGTTTTTCAACAAGATGTTTTGGCCTCTTCCATGACAACTCGTCTATAAAAGGGGACTCCTAAAACCTCAGAAGGCAGACTATTATTTTCCCTCAGAAAATTTTGCTCTCCCTTGTAACTCATATCTATAGCCCATATCCATTCTCCTCTGTAACCAATATCTTCTGTATTGATTTACATTACAAATTTAAGTAAGATTCTATTTTTGTTATTTACATTTTTGTTATTTTTATGTACATTTAAGTATACTCTGTGTTTGATCAAGGATCCTGACATTGTTGGTCTTGCCTTATTCATTCGTATCAGAAATCTATTTATATTTACTTGCATTGTTTTTTTGTTCTTTTCACAAAATCAGTATATAGGCTGGAAACCTGTGACCCGATCTTTTAGATCATTCTCAGGTATAACAACGCCGCCGCGTACTGAGATTTTCTTTTCTCATATCTACTTCTTTTTCTGGTGTGTGTGTGTATTTGTGTGTGTGCGCGCACGTGCGCATTCTAATATGATAAAATGATTTAATTGTTAGGTTCTTCTCACACCGGGGGCGATCAATAGATTTCTATAATGTCACATTTTAATATAGATATAAATACTGTAATTTGTAGATGTTAAATTGATATGTATCATAATTTTGCTATTCTATTTTGGACTTGCAATTATATTTATAGTAGTATGAATATCATTATCATGTGTTTGTTTTGTTAATACTGTAAACCAATATTTAAATCTATATTAATTAAGATAAACTATAAATACGTTAACATTCTAAATTTTAAATTTTCTTTGGATTGTTTACTTAGCATGTTATGTGTCTTAAGTTAATTAATTTCTTTCCTACACTGTTTATATTTCATAGAAATTCAATGTATGCCATTCTCGAGTTGTGTTATGTGGAACAAGGTTTATGATGATTAGATCATGATTGTGGTATTGACTTGTGATATGTATGAAGATGTCAATAACTTGGTTCAATCTGAGTATATGGAAAACTCTGTTAGAAATTTAATAGTGTGTATAAAAAAAATTATCTTGATTTTTTGCATTATCCTAAAAGGCACTGTTTTGGAATTGTTTTCTAAAAGTTAGGGATGTTATAAAAGGGTTTTTTTTTTTTATACAAAGAAGATTTGTATGTTTTGATGTCAAGAAGGAGTGTTGTTTGGCTGAATAAATTTGTGCGTTTTAATGAGAAGAAAGATGCTTTGACAAGAAGATTTGTATGATTTAATATGAAGAATGGGTGTTATTTTAATGATTTGAAATATGTGTTTTAATACTCTATTAAGTGTATATATAAGGCTGCCATTAATGGTATTTTTTTAAAAAAAAGATTTCAACATTAACTAGTAGCTTTTTTGTTATTTATTTATGGGATTCCTCAGTCTTTACTTGAAAAATAATGACAAACTTGTAAATAATTAAGACTTTTTTGTTGATTTTTTTGTGTCATTTAAAGTATTATGAAACAATGAAGACAAGATGTAATTTGAACTTAATTATAGGATGTTTAGGGCAATTGTTTCAAGATTTTTTTTCTTCACATTGGTTTAATTGCTTTCACCCTTTATTTTGTTTTTATAGTACCTATATTTAATATTTGACAAATGAACATTCTAATTATATATATATATTAGGATATCCTTGCCCTAACACCCTCCTCTATGCATTTTTTTTGTATTTTATTTTCAAGACCGATAATTTCTCTATACAAGCTAGCACCATGTGTTCTGTAAGCATGATTTTTCTATGCAGAGCTGCTTCAACTGCAACACTACTCTCTCTTGGCACCCTGACATGCTAACATGTCTCCCATGCCCACAGCCCACTCTCCATGGATGTCTAACCAATAACTCCACAATGGAATAACTTCCATGTCCTATGGTATCTGCTAACTTCTCCGCCAATGGCATCATAAGCTTGTCGCACCATAATCAACTTCTCCACCAATAACACATCATCTTTTCTTTATTTTTACCAGATCTATAAATATCTCAGGCCATCACTGAGCAATGAGGATATAAGACTGCCCGAAGATTAAAAACACAAGAGACCAACAAATACATGCCAGACCCAATACACATATGCTCATATTTCGTAGACAAAGTCTCATGAAGTTTCTCTCATTCTTTATTTCTTTTACGCTATTTTTCTTTTTATATTTATTATTAACTTAAATATCAAAGTGTTTTTTGTA
>Ga0325402_1002604_pt1 | contig 15884 bp, 10 predicted proteins | sample PopdelMetagenome_22_FD_207212 | JGI IMG/M metagenome (GOLD analysis project Ga0325402, IMG submission 207212) | Populus deltoides microbial communities from Bellville, Georgia, United States - Xylem-PdKOR-R3 | ecosystem: Host-associated > Plants > Phyllosphere > Stem > Wood/Secondary xylem... | reverse complement strand
CTTAGGTATTGTTCTTTTCTGTTTTAGAGTAAAACGTGGTTTGTAGCAGGAATGTCTTCCGGATTTTAAATCTTTAGACAGCCACGGGCACGAATGTATTCTGCAAGTTGTGACTGTCGTGATGTCATTTGTATTTGTTGTTTTTACTATTGTTGTTTTTGTCTTTTTTTTAAATAAAATATATGTTTTTATTTTAAATTAATTCTTTTGTACTTTCAAATTAATTCTTTTGTACTTTCAAATCATTTAAATTTATTAATATTAAAAATAAATTTTAAAAAATAAAAATAATGTTATTTTATGTATTTTTTAATAAAATATATTTAAAAAATAACTCCTATCACACTACTAAACATAATTGTTGCTCAATTATCATTCATGTCTTCACTTTAATAATTGTTTTTTCAATTTTAACAATAGTGAAACAAAAGTCAGAGTTTTATTAAAAAAAAAAAGAGGGAGGGAGGGAGGGAGGGAGGGGAGTCTGAACGTTCATTGTTTTTCAGAATAAATTAGGAGGGAGTAAAAAAATTAAAAAACTGATTAAATTAAAAAAACCAAAAAAATAATTGAAAAAATCAAACCGTAAAAAAAACCAATTAAAATTTTAAAAAAATTAACCGGTTCGGTTTCGGTTTTATAAGCCTGAAACAAAAAAAACCGAACCGAACTCAAACGAAAAAAAATCGAGCCAAAACCAAGCCAAACCGGTTTTTGTTTTAAAAAACCAAATCAAACCGAAACCGGTCAGTTTAAACTGGTTTTAATTTTTTTAAAAAAAAATTTAATTTAATTATTTTTTTAATAAAAAACCATCTGAACAAAAAAATTATCAACCCCAATATAAATTTTGCAGGGAAAACTTTCACCTTGGCAATTTTCAAGATACAACTTTATGGAATGTCTCCCATTCAAACACTTTTGTTAGATTAAAATGTCTTTGGAGAATATTGAAAGACGTGCCCCACGATTCTTTTGACCTCCTCCACCTTTATTATTTGCCTAATAATTAACAGCAAACAATTATTTTTTTTTTATTTTTTCTTCGACAATGTAACATGCCTAATCATGATTTCAAACAGTAAAGGAGTACGCAAGGGTCCAACATGCTAAAACAAGGAGAGAGAGAAAAAAAAAACCTTGGAGATAATCTATTATAAAAACTTACTTCGAAAATTGGATGATTGTTTTGTAATACGTGACACTCATGAATGAGATGTTGTGAAATTAAATGGTTTAATAAATATTAAAAATACTTTAAAAAGTGTGAAATATTCACCTTGTAAAATTATACTATAGATCCTCTCGGAAAAACACGATCAACTCATAGTTTATTGTGGTTTTTTCTGTCTCAATATATATATTTTTAATTTTTTTGCTTTTATATGACTAAATTGAAAGTCAATTTAAGTTAATTTGTTAGGAAATAGTAAGATTAAAAGACATGGAACCAAAAAAGAAGAAGAGGAAATAGGTAGCTTTTTTTAACTTTGGACAAAATATTTATTATAGGCGTTATACTTTCTAAATTGTAAATATTAGGGTCCTTAATTTTTGAAGTTTCAGAAAATAAAGAGCCAATTTTATTCTAAAATTTTATTTTTTTTGTTTTTAATCTCTGACCTGAGAGAGAGAAAGTCGTGAGATTCCAACAGTAAAAAAAAATCATTGTTAATACCAATTCTAGCAACCAATATAGTTGATATTGGCGTCAAAGAGTCCTATTCGGTGAGGAGAGATCCATTTAGGTATATTTTTACACTTTTAAATTGTCTAAAAAATAAATTTGACATCATGTTTCACCAAGAAAATTTATACCCTTTTTAGGTTTTTTAATGTTATTTATGTGTTTATCAAGGTGTTTAGGGTAAAAAATGGATTGAAAATTAATTTTTTAGGCAAACAACACACATAGCCCAATTTTCCAATGACTCATGATCACTAGAAACTAGGCCAGCTGCCAACAAGACATCTGCAATTTTTTTTAATTAAAATCGTCTGCCCTTTCCTGTTGGAAAAAATAAAGGCCTAGCTCACAAGCTTGATCTTTTTCATGGGCTGGTGCGCAAGCCATGCCTTTTTATAGGCCAGGTGTGTGGGTAGGCCAATACCCCTAACGTTTTTTTTTATTTAATGTATTTTTAACCCCTTCAGATTAAAAAAACACATTATTCATCGTTTGTTTGTTTTTTAAAAGGTTTTTCTTAAAAAAAAACCTTTTGTTGTCAATCTTTAAATAATATAGGGCTATTTATTATTCCAAGCCCACATGAGCTTTTATTTTTATTTTACCATTTAAATTGTTGTTTGATATAAAAGAAAGTTTGATGCATTTGGTTGATGTATAATTAAATGGGATGCATGATCCAAATCATGAGTTTAGTAGGTTGATCTCGGTTGACTTAAGTTTTTTTTTGTTATTTTTCAAATTGAATATTTTTATTTTTGTCCCTCAATTTTTTTTTTATTTTGCATTTACTATCGAAAAAAACACGTTAGAGGAGCCTTCATATTCGTTTTTTCATGAAAAAAAATTATTCGGCCTGTAATGAAGCGCGATCAAATGGCTAGTTAATGCTAAAACCCATTTGGTCAATTTGTAAAAGTAGTTTTCTATTTAATTGTTAAACAATCCAAATAAATAAAGAGAAATACAAAAATAAAAAAGGAGGAGGTTAGAGTTTTATTGATACTGCATGATCACAATAATCTAAAGGAACAAATTTAACCTAGATACAAAGAGATTATATATAGGCTAAACTGAAAAAAAATAAAAATAATATTCTACTCAAAATAAATAAAACAAAAAAAACCATATATTTCTCAACATCTCCCTTCAAACTCACGATGCGGTAACTACAAGTACCGAGAGTTTGCCAACTAAAAAATGAAAATGGAGAAGAAAATGTGACTTGATAAAGAAATCTGTAATTTACAAAGAAGAAACAAAAGGCAAAGTAATGGTGTCATGCTTGAGATGACGAAGAGTAAGATGATAATCAATCTCAATGTGCTTAGTTCGTTCATGAAAAACTGAGTTATGAGCAATCTAAAAAGAACTCTACTTGTCACAATACATAGGAGTGAGATGAGAAAGAAAAACTCTCGTATCTACAAGAAACTAACGTAACTAAAAAATCTTTTTGGAACTAGATATCATAGAATGATATTCTGCTTCGTTTGAAGATTGAGAAATAATATATTGTTTTTTAGTCTTCCAGCAATAAGAGAATCACCTAAAAAGATAAAGAAACCAGTAACAGACTTGCGATCTGTGGGATCACTGTCATGATCAGTATTAGAGTATGCACGCAGCTCCAAGAAAAATGTAGATGAAAGTAAAAGACTGTACCTTGAAGATATCGCAAAATACAAAGAACAACTGCCCAATAAACGGTAGTTGGAGAAGCAACAAACTGACTAATAACATGAACAACATATGCAATATCTGGGCAAGTAATAATGAGATATATCAAGCTTCCAACAATAGTACGGTATAAAGTAGGATCTGATAAAGGTAAACTATCAGAAGAAGAATACTTTGCGTTAACCTCAATAAGAGTATCTACAATATTATTAACAGTAAGTCTAGCCCGCTTAAGAATATCTGCAACATATTTCGACTAAGAAAAAAAACAATCTCTAGGTGAGTAGGCTATCTCAATACCTAAGAAGTATCGTAAGGAACTCAAATCTTTCATTTCAAATTGTTTAGCTAACTTTGTCTTCAAAATTGAAATACCATTAATGTCATCACTCGTAATAATTATGTCACCAACATATAAAGATAAAATGATACGACTTGCATCAATGCACTTAACAAAAAGAACAAAATCGTGACTTCTAGAAACAAATTCAAGAGAAGAGATCATAACAGAAAATTTCTCAAATTAAATACGAGGTGCTTGTTTGGGACCATATAATATTTTTTTAGCTTGCTAACATACCCAGAGTCATGTGAAACACTAGGAGGAGGCGCCATAAAGACATTTTCTTGAAGATCTCCATTCAAGAAGATATTTTTAATATCAAGTTGAGAGATATGCCACTAATAAACCAAAGCTACTACAATAAGAGCATGAATAATAGTCATTTTGCAACAAGAGCAAATATCTCCTCATAATCTATACCATATTGTTAAGAGTATCCTTTTGTAACCAACGTAGCTTTGTATCACTCAATAGACCAATTAAAATTAGTATTAATCTTATACACCCAACAACAATCAACAACACTCTTGCTAGGAGGTAGAGGAGCCAAATCCCAAATACTTATCTTATACAAAGCAGAAAGTTCATCATCCATATCTTAGTGTCAAAAAGGATTAAGAATTATTTCTTTATAGGAAGAGAGCTTAGAAAGACAATGAATAGAAGCTAAAAAAAAAGTAAAAGATGAAGAATAACAAGAATAAACAAAATATGGTAACTTTGTGGACTTATGAATGCTTATGGATTGATATAGAGGTGGATCCACAATCTCAAATGGAGCTTGAAGGGTTATAAAGGAAAAGAGAGCTTCAGGTGTACTGAAGAGTAAAGTGTTAGTACCTACAAAATAATCAGTACGAATTACACTATGGATCCTCTCACAAAACACTGTGAACTCACTATTCACGGTGGTTTTTTCTTTATCTTAATATTGTTTTTTTTGTTTCACTCTTATACAATCAAATTGGAGGTCAGTCTAAGTTAATGTATTAGGAAATGGTAAGATTACAAGACACGAGACTAAAGTGAAAAAAAAAATAGGGGAAATGGGTAGCTGTTTTGAACTTTGAACAAAATATTTATTGTAGACCTTATACTTTCTAAATTATAAATACTACGACCCTTAATTTTTTAAGTTTCAGAAAACAAAGAGCCAATTTTAGTCCAAAACTTTATTTTTTTTATTTTTTAATCCTTGGTTTGAGAGAGAGAGAGAGTCACGAGATTTTAGCTGTAGAGAGAGAAAATCATCGTTAATATCAATTTCAACTATCAATATGGTTGATCTTAATGTCAATAGGTCCTATTCGGTGAGGGGAGATCCACTTAAGGTATTTTTTTCACCTTCAAATTGCCTAAAAAAACAAATTTGAGCTAGAGAAAAGTTTTTTTTTGTTTTGTGATAATTTTGGGTTTTTTTGTACGCTTTTTAGGTTTTTTAATGCCATTGATGGGTATATCAAGGTGTCTTAATTTTTTTTCTATGTATTTTGTGTAAAAAAATGGATTGAAAATCAAAAGTTAACGCAAATAATACATAGGGCCTATTTTCCAATGACCTATGGTCACTAGAAATTGGGCCAGCAAACAACAAGACATTTGCAATTTTTTTTAATTAAAGGGCGGACGACGCATCATCCACCCTTTACTATTGGCAAAAATAAAGAGCCAAGCCTCATTTATAGGATGACGTGCAAGCCAGACCTCTTTTATAAGCCAGGTGTGTGGGTAGGCTCATGCCCCCTAACTTTTTTTTTTATTTAATGTATTTTTAACCTTTTCATATTACAAAAAAACATCATTTCATTTTTTTTTAAATGTGTTTTTTTAAAAAAATTTTGTTATCAATCTTTAAATAATCTAGGGCTATTTTTATTCCAATCCCACATGCAGCTCCTATTTTTATTTTACTTTTTTAAATTGTTGTTTGATATAAAAGAAAGTCTCGTGCACATGGTTGATGTATAATTAAATGAGGTGTATAACCTGAATCACGAGTTTGACAGGTTGATCTCAGTTGGCTAAAGTCTTCTTTGTTGTTATTTTTCAAATTGGATATTTTTATTTTTATGTTTATCATTCAATTCTTTTTGCATTTACTATCAAAAAAATACATTGGAAGAGCCTATATATTCTTTTTTTTTCATGAAAAAAATTATTCGGCCTGCGATGAAGTGTGGTCAAATGGCTAGTTGCTAAAACCCATTTGGTCAACTTATAAAAGTAGTTTTCTATTTAATAATTAGTTTGTATAGGTAGTTTTTTATTTAATAATAACACACTTGATGACTGTTTGATACAAGGGGTCTATTCTTTGTACCATAAATGTATATATTTTTTTCTCATGAAATTATATTTAGGATTTCAATGTCTGGAGAGTTTTTTGTGGTTTAAAATAAGTTTTATTTAAATATTTATTTGAATATAAAAATTATAAAATTCTAAGATTATGAATATTATAATTTTATTTTATTAGATTGTGCATGTTTAAAATTATATAATCAGATAATTGCTTACATGGTTTATGTGATAATTTAGACTTACATGAGCTCTTCTTCTTCTTTTTTTTTATAATGATTGAAAATATCTTTAAAATATCTATTTTCTTAACATCTTTCAGTATTCCAAAAAAAAATAAGTTCTTGTGAAAACTAACCTTAAAATTCAAACTCATGGACTCAAGAACTCAAAGGAGAAAGCTATCTCCTTGACCATCTGCCCTGAAATCGTGTATTGTTTAATAAATTATGTTTGGCATTAATCAAAATTAAAAGTACTACAACTCTATCATACTAAAAATCAATTTAATAAGTTCAACCCTTATATAATTGTTACACCTTGGTTTAAGTACTCCCTTTGCTTTGCTTTCCTTTTTTATTTTTTATTTTAATTGTTATGAGCCTCTAAGTTTATTCACTGAGCTAATAATTTTAATTAAGGTTATATTTTTTTTTCAGAATTTATTTTTCAGGAAATCACTTTCTAAACTTTCCTGTATTTGTTTGCCATTAGAAAAGTTGGTCAACGAAAAAAACTTTCCAGTCAAAAAAAATTTAGCTTGGTTTCCAGGAAAGTGTTTTCCTGAAAAATTTGGGCAGAAAACACTTTTCAGAAGTTGTGAAAAATTTAGAAATGTCATATTATTTGCTGATTATATCAAATTTGGTCCTCAAACTTTTGATTGCTATATATATTGTTTTGAATATTTATTTTTCAATTTCATCTCTTAAAATTTAATTTTTATATTAACTTTGGTCCTCATTTTTATAATTGTTATTTGCTTTTCCCTTATCATTTTTTATTGAATTTTTTTATCTATCAAATTTAGTTCTCATTCTTTTGATTGTTACTTATTTTATTTGAAATAATTTATGAAATGTTAATTATTATTATTTTAATTTCTTCATCTTTCATTTTTTTTTATGTTTTAGATTTGATCTCTATTATTTTGATTATTATTTATTTTATTTGAGATAATTTATAAAATTATATTTTTTTTCAATTTCATTCTCATTCAACTTTTTAATTTGTTCCTCATTATTTTAATAAACTTAAGAAAAATAAAACATTAATAAGTTATTTTCCAGCTCATTTTTCATGACATAACCAAACACTGAAAAGTGTTTTCCAATTTATTTTCCATTACACTACCAAACATCAGAAAATAATTCACTTTCCCGGAATTCACTTTCCAAAAAGAAACTACTTTCCAGCAAACAAACGAGGCCTAAGGATGAAAACTATAATTGTAACCGTACTAATAATTTTTTTATTTCTTTGTCAAAAAAAAGTAGATTCCTTTAACAGAAAATCCAAAATTGTTTGTCTTTTCCGAAGGATGAAGTTTTGTTCGCAAAGCCATGTCTCATTTTCCATGATTTCTATCATAATTTTAAAACCCGGCCCGACTTGATGGGTAGACCCGAAATCCGGCCGACCCGGGACTGGAACCGGGCAGGTTGAAGAAAAAACAAGGTAAGGAAAAACCTGGTGTGACTCGGCTGACCCAGCAGGTTGACCCGGCGATCTGGTTGACCTGACAAGACCCGGTCAAAAACCCGGTTGTAACCCGTTGACTTTTTTTAATTAAAACGACGCCGTTTTGATCTTTTTTTAAAAAAATTGACTCAGGCAACCCGATCAAAACCCGAAACTCGGGCCTTGAACCGGGGCCAGGTCTAAAAACTATGATGTCAATACTTCTAATAATTAAGATATTGAGAAACAGAAGTTACAAGTGAATAAGAAACATTTGTTGAAAGCGAATTATGAAGCAATGAAGACAATTAAAAAGACATCATATTTGTATTTTATCTCTAATTATTTAAATCATTTCCATATATGCATTGGCCTTGTTTTCTTTTTGAGAAGGAAATCAAGATGTCGGATTTCATTGCCTTAAAAGCATTCCATGATTTCATATTTTTGTCTCTATATAAACCTTGATAGCTAGCTTCTTTCCCTAGCCTGCTGTTTCTGTCGAACGAAATGTTCTTATTTGAAGCTGAAAATTTGTGATTTTTTTGAAGGTTAAGTAAGCAAGGCAAGACAATGGCTTCTCAAAAGCTTCATCAGTTGGTCTCCCTCCTTGAAGTCCTGCTTGTTTTCCTTGGTCAGGCAATGGAAACAAATGGAGAACTGAGTCACTGTGATTATCCTATAGCGCTTCGGCTACGTGCAAAAGGAACTCGGACTGAGTGAAGACATGCAAGCTCTACCATTACTCTCCAGCAAGTGCCTTGTGTGTCTTACCAATCCCACCGCGCACAACTCATCACAAAGGTCTTAGCTGTTGCCAAATAGTTATTTCATGGTAACTATTTGGTTGGTTGCTTAATTAAGCTCTTTTATATATTATCATCTAATGTGCTCGGCAAAAGAGTTGGAACGAATGTGAAATTTGCAATATCGAATTGCAAATGTGCACTTGATTAAATCCTCGTGCCGCAATTAATATTACTTGATGTTTTGTTTCTTTTAATTAAAGTAATTTAATTTATTCTTTGTAATTAAATGTCTTGCAACTTGATACAGAAAGTTCAGGTGATTGATAATAGCAGATGATATCTAGTAAGTCATGGTGGCCGATAGCTGTGATAGTAGTGTTAACATTATGTTAATTTCACCTTGCTGTTACTCATGCAGAATATGGTTATATCAGTTAGGAATTTGTTTGTAACAAACCGCAATTACAGGGGTCTTTCCGTAGAAGTCAAGGAATAGTTTCTACTGCTTATTGCTATATAAAGGCAGATGTATTCATGAATTAATTAACTTGAAAACAGTATACAAATATTATGAATAAAATTCGTAGAGTGAAACTCATTTTATCATGGTATCAGAGCATGGAAATGCACTTCTGATATATCTTTCCCCTGAAATCTCCTTCTTGATAAAGCTTTCCTTTACCTGTATCGTCTCTTTCTCTGTTTGTGTATCTTTCTCAGTTTCCTTCACCATCCAATCAGTTCTACAATCAGTACCTCTATTCGTAAATCCTGCATTATCTCTGTCAATCTTGCATGCTTATCACCTTTCTCTCTTTTAAAGAAAAAAAAAAGGAAAACAAAATAAACATTTGCCTATACAATCATTCACCTGTTCTTCTGCACTCTAAATCTTGCAATCTGTTCGTCAATATTTTCTGCATTCTGATCTTGAAATCTATTCTTGAATATTTCCTTTTCTTGCATCCTGAGATCACTTTCTTTTCTATCATTCTTGATTTTTTTTTTCATAATGAATGATAAAGCAACAGAATCAACACCCATTATCCATGTACAAACTGAAAACTCTGGATTCACAACCAGTGTTATTCTCACTGAAACTAATTACAATGTATGGTCTCAGATCATGGAAATGCAGATTGCAGGAAGAGAAAATCTTGAATATATTATGGGCAAAACACAACCACCACAAGATACTGATGCTGGTTATTCAAGATGGTATGCAGAAAATCAAAAAGTTAAAGGATGGTTGCTAACGTCTATGTCACCAGACATCATGAAAAGATACATCCGACTACGCACTGCACGAGAAATTTGGAATGCCTTGTCTAAAGCCTTCTACAATGGATCAGACGAATCACAACTTTTTTCACTTAACCAGAAAACCTTCTCCACAAAACAGATGGGACGACCACTGTCAACATATTATGGTGATCTTATGGAAATCTTCCAAGAACTGGATCATCGCGATAGAACTGAAATGAAAGACCCGGATGATGTTATTACTTACAGAAGATCTGTTGAAAGATTACGGGTACATATTTTCTTAAATGGATTGGATGCAGAATTTGAACAAATCCAAGGGGAAATTCTTAGAAAAGATCCGATACTGGATCTTGAAGAAGCTCATGCTTATGTACGTCGTGATGCTGTTCGCAGAGCTACTTTAAACAATGAAACTGGAGCTGGTCATACTGAATCATCTACAATGATGGCACGACGAGGTAAGCCAAGAATATACCGATCAAATGGCCCTACCATTGAAAAAATTCGGACATCAGAAACCCAGAACAGTAGCTATGAAATTGGAAAGGCAAAATCAGAATATGTTTGCACACACTGTGGTGAGACTGGACATACAAAGATGAAATGCTATGAACTAATTGGGTATCCAGAATGGTGGGATCCTGCTAAAGCACCTCGTAAACGAAACTCAAAACCAAATACTCATGCTTTAGTTGCAGTGGCAGAACATCCTTCAATCAAAACAATGACCAGTCTCACGACTAAGGAAGAATCTGTGGCAGAACATCAACTTCCTTCAACACTCACAAAGGAAGAATCTGGTAAAGTCTTTCATACCTCCACTCTTAGCAGTAAAAATGAATGGATAATTGATTCCGGAGCTACTGACCATATGACCTTTGAAAAATTGTAGCTTCAATCTTTTAAACCATCAGAACAATATATTATATCCTCAGCAAATGGTACCTCATCGTCTGTGAATGGAGAAGGTTCTGTCATCCTTACTGAAAATATAAATCTTGACTCCGTATTAGTTGTTCCAACTCTTAATTATAATTTACTTTCAGTTGCTCAAATAACTCTTGCTCTGCAATGCATTGTTATTTTTTGGCCTAACCTTTGTGTTTTCAAGGATATTCAAACTCGGAAGACAATTGGTTATGGTACTAGAAGGGGAAAGCTCTATTATCTAGATTTAACACCAGCAAGTTATCACCAGTTAGCTCAAGCATTCTCCATGAATAAATCTACTGCAAACTCTGAATCTGCTGTAAACTCTGAAATTTGGTTATGGCATAAACGTTTAGGTCACTCATCCTTTGGATATTTGAAGAAATTAATGCCGAAACTCTTTGTGCAGCTACCTGACACAGAGTTTAAATGTGATGTGTGTGAATTGGCTAAAAGCCATCGGGTTCCATTTCAAAACAGCATGAATAAAAGCCCAGTACCGTTTATGGTTGTACATTCAGATGTATGGGGTCCAGCAAATACTTGCTCTCTTAATGGTAAACGATGGTTTATTTCCTTTATTGATGATCACACACGCATGACATGGATTTGCCTAATGAAATGCAAAAGTGAAGTAAGTTCATTATTTAAACAATTTCATAACATGGTAGCCACACAATATAGTTCTACAATACAGGTTCTCCGTAGCGACAATGGTGGAGAATTCATTAATCAGGAGTTGAAACAATATCTGATTAATCATGGAATTGTTCACCAAACCACTTGCCCTTACACCCCTCAACAAAATGAGGTTGCGGAACATAAGAACCGCCAGCTTCTTGAAGTTGTTCGAGCCTCTTTATTTGAAGCTCATATGTCAACTAAATATTGGGGTGAAGCTATCACAGCAGCAACATATCTTATTAACCGGATACCCTCAAGCACATTAGGATTTCAGACCCCATTGAGTGTTCTTCATAAAACAATATATTCTCCTGCTGTGTCACATTTGCAACTAAGAGTTTTTGGATGTACAGCTTTTGTTCATCTTCACAAACCATTAAGGAATAAGCTGGAACCACGAGCACTCAAGTGCATATTTGTTGGTTATGCCCAGCATCAGAAAGGTTATCGCTGCTATCATCCACCAACTCAGAAACTCTACGTCACGCTTGATGTTGTATTCCATGAAAATATAATGTATTACTCTGCCCCTGAATCCTCAAGTCAGGAGCACAACAAGGGTAACTGGCAGACATGTTATGATGACCTATATGTTACAAGAGATAAGCATTCTAGTGATACATCTTCACATACCATGCAAGATGGAAATAGTGAAGAAAATATAGAAGCAGAACCACAACAAACCACTGGCAGTGAAGAAAACCAAATAAAGGTACTGCAACAAGAAACTCAGGTACCTCAGTTGTTAGCTTCCCCACTTCAATTATGTCCTGAGTTTGAATCTGTAACTGAACCTCAAGTAAGTTCTGAAACTCAACTCAAGATTCTACCCCACAGAACCACAAGAGGAAAACCCAAAACTGCGTATGAACCACTTCTCACCTCTAAACCTCATTATCCTATGAGTAATTTTGTGTCCTACCATAGATTATCAAAGGAAAATGAAACTTTTATGAATCAAATATCTGCTATATCTCTTCCTAACAGTGTGCAGGAGGCCATAACAGATTCAAGATGGAAAGAGGCCGTGAATGAAGAAATGAGATCCCTTCAAAAAAATTGTACATGGGAAGTGGTTGAACTTCCTGCAAGAAAGGTACCAGTTGGATGCCGGTGGGTGTTTACCATTAAACACAAAGCGAATGGCACCATTGAAAGGTTTAAAGCAAGGCTTGTCGCCAAAGGGTACACTCAAACTTATGGGATTGATTATATGGAAACATTTGCACCAGTGGCCAAGATAAATACTATTCGTATCCTACTATCCCTGGCCATGAACCTTGATTGGCCCCTATATCAACTTGACGTAAAAAACGCATTTTTACATGGGGATCTCCAAGAAGAAGTATATATAGAATTACCTCCTGGATGTATTATGCAAATCAAAGGAAGCACAAAGGTATGCAGGTTAAAGAAATCCCTATACGGGTTAAAGCAATCTCTAAGAGCATGGTTTGGGAGGTTCACTAATTTCATGAAATCCATTGGATACAAGCAAAGCAACTCAGACCATACGTTATTCCTGAAAATAAAAGGGGGAGAAGTCACAGCTCTAATTGTATACGTGGATGATATGATAGTAACCAGAAATAATCCTGGAGAGCAGAAAGCATTACAGAATCGTCTTGCCCAGGAATTTGAAATGAAATCTCTAGGTCACTTAAAATACTTTCTTGGTATTGAAGTATCAAGATCGAAAGAAGGAATTTTTTTGTCTCAACGAAAGTATGCCCTAGATTTGTTAAAAGAAACAGGTATGACAGCTTGTAGTCCTGTCAGCACTCCTATAGAAGAAAACCTGAAACTGAGTATACATCCACAATAAATCCACACTAATAAAGAACGTTATCAGAGGCTAGTGGGAAGATTAATGTATCTTGCACATACCAGACCTGATTTAGCTTATGCTTTAAGTGTAATCAGTCAGTTTATGCACTCCCCTAGTGAAGAACATATGAAAGTTGTCACCCGTATCTTGCGCTACTTGAAATCATCTCCAGGTAAAGGAATTCTATTTAAAAAAGGGGACAACTTGAAGATTGATGGATATAGCGATGCTGATTGGGCAGGGTCAATACAGGATTGAAGATCTACATCGGGATATTTCACATTTGTGGGTGGAAACTTGGTCACCTGGCTAAGTAAGAAACAAGAAGTAGTAGCTAGATCATCAGCCGAAGCTGAATACAGGGGAATGGCCAAAGCGATATGTGAATTATTATGGATAAAAAATTTGATGCAGGAATTACAGGTTGAGCAGACAAGTCCTATGAGATTGTATTGTGATAGCAAGGCAGCATGCGACATTGCTCATAACCCTGTCCAACATGATAAAACTAAGCATGTTGAAGTTGATAGACATTTTATCAAGGAAAAATTGGAAGCAAAAATTATTGAAGTTCCTCATATTCGATCGCAAGATCAGCTTGCAGATGTGCTGACGAAGGCAGTATCCAGCCAAGTTTTTCATACCAGTCTTGACAAATTGGGCATGAATGATATCTATGCACCAATTTGAGAGGGGGTGTTAACATTATGTTAATTTCACCTTGCTGTTACTCATACAGAATATGGTTATATCAGTTAGGAATTTGTTTGTAACAAACCGCAATTACAGGGGTCTTTCCGTAGAAGTCAAGGAATAGTTTCTACTGCTTACTGCTATATAAAGGCAGATGTATTCATGAATTAATTAACTTGAAACAGTATACAAATATTATGAATAAAATTCGTAGAGTGAAACTCATTTTATCAAGTAGTAGATTGTATCTGGCAAGTCAATGTGGTTGATAGCTGATACCTGTAAAAGATCTATTTTGATGGATATGGGGATTCTACGATGATAAAGTCAGTAACTTTATAAAGAGAGAAAGTGCAATAATATTTTAGAAAGATAAGCTCTCAAAATATATATGCTGATAATATTAAGAATAAAAAAAATTGTGAACCTTTAATTTGAAGGATTTATGGTGCATTTATAGCCCACGAGTCTTGTCTTTTTATGTAGAGGAGGGGCTAAAGTATAATTTTATCTTTGTGATATTTCAAGTTGTATTCTACTCAAAATAATACGTGTTAGATCAATATAAAATATTAAGGGACCCGCGTAAGATCTTGAAAATAATTATTGGTGGCCCAAGCCCGTTAGAGATGAAAGATGGGTCCAAGAATGCTAGGCTCGGGTGTGATGGCCCAAGCCCGCGAGGGTGCTAGGCGTGACGATATGCCCAACCTTTGGGCTTAGGATTCTTGCTCAAGCCCATACTTTTTGGGAGTTGGGCTTGGGCCACAACGCCCAAGCCTATGATTCTTAGGTGTTTATCGAACTTATACTATTTTTTAGGGTTGTTTGGGTCTATTTTTAGGTTTTTTTAGGTCCATTTTATTTGGATCTATCAACAGTCTCCTAAGTCTCTGTGGTATTAATCCGTAAAGACTAGTAAAAATGTTTGGTTACCATGATGAGTTCATAGAATTCTCTTCATACGAAGAAGAAGGGTTTTATGGTGGATTCATAATGTATTTATAGTCTATAAGTCTTTTTTTTGTGGAGAAAATGAGTTAAATTATAATTTTATACTTGTGATATTTTGAATTGTATTATAGTTAAAATAATACATAATAAAATCAATATAAAATACTAAAAGACTTAGGTAGAGTCCCAACAAAATTTCCTAGCAAGTATCGGGTGTGAGCAACGTTCACAAACTTATTAGAGATAAAAATGAATCTAAATACTCTGTGTGGATGCAAAAATATTAGGCCTAGGCGTGATGACCCAAGCCTGCAAGGGTGTTTGGCACGTCACGCCCAGCCGTTACATGGGCATATGTCTTGCAAAGGAAGTTAGGCGTATTCCTAGTGCATGGAAGTACGCCCATGCTCCTTTTCTAGTTGGGAGTATGCCTAGGGCATGGGCTTGGGATCTTGCCCAGGACCATGCTTATTGGGAGGTGGGTTTGACCCCAACGTAAGAGTCTATGCTTTTTGAATTATTGTTTTTTAGTTTTTTACTATTTTTTAAAGGTTTTTTAGATTCACTTGGAAGTTGTTTTTTTTATTATTATTATTTATCTATTTCATTTGTATCAATCGGTTAGCATCGATGAAAACCCATTTCGGTCTTCCTTGACCAATGTCAGCCAATTCTTTTTTCTTAAGGAAGTAATATCACTGTTTGAAATTTAATTTTAGGTGGGTTGATTGTTTTTGTGTTTTAAAAATATTTTTAAAAAATTTAAAATTTTTTATTTTTTTAAATTAATAATTTTTTTAATGTTATCAAATCATTTTAATATGTTGATGTGAAAAATATTTTTTTAAAAATAAAAAATATATTATTTTAATAAATTTTTAAATAAAATTAACTTTAAAAATAATTATAACGACATTCTCAATGAGACGAAATCACGCAGCCCAAAATTCAGCAAGGCTTCTATCCACATCTTTGCACAAGAAAGAGAAATAAAAATAAAATCCTACGCGTCAACCCCCCAGCTTTCTTCATATTTAAGAAAAAATTTACAGAACCTGTTTTTTTTTTTTTTTTTTACAAGACGTCCTTTAT
>Ga0325402_1002603_pt1 | contig 15885 bp, 15 predicted proteins | sample PopdelMetagenome_22_FD_207212 | JGI IMG/M metagenome (GOLD analysis project Ga0325402, IMG submission 207212) | Populus deltoides microbial communities from Bellville, Georgia, United States - Xylem-PdKOR-R3 | ecosystem: Host-associated > Plants > Phyllosphere > Stem > Wood/Secondary xylem... | reverse complement strand
AATGAACATGATACGAAACAAAGTCATCAATCATCATCGACAAACTAAAATCCTAACATGTGAGCACGAATTCTCATTTAGCCTCGCACGAAATCCTATCCGCCGAAACGCGCGTGGACTCATGCAAAAACCTGCAAGAACAAACAAAGTCAGCCCTGCGGTAGCAGCCCAGAGAAACAGAAGGAAAATTAACAGCAGAAGAAAAACCAGGTAAAAATACTTTCACTCTGCTATTCATCGCCACACCAATCTTATTTTATTACTTATCCAGTTTCAATCATCAAACCATAATTATTGTTTAAATAATAGTAAGAAACAGTACTGGTTGTTGCCTGGGAAAACAAAATAATACTTAAGAATGGAATATAAGGAAGGACAAGAAAGAAACTTCGAATCTGTATTATTGTTTTAACAACTGGCATTATTTACCCTCCAACAAAAATAACTTGTTAGACTGATTGGGACAGAAAACAAAGAAAAGACTTCTCCTTTCTTCCGCTGCTTTCTTTTCCCTTTGTAAGCAGAGAGCTAGCATGTATTGCTGAAGAAGCAACCAAGTCTCTGCCTATGTTTCTGGTAAATTTTAGGAGTTATAGTGATTTTGAATGCTGGTTTTGATTTGTTTTGGCTGTCATGGTAGAATTTTGATATGGGGTTTGTGTGAATGTTGTGTTGACTTCTTCTTGTTAGGAAAGAAAGAAAGACATGCGTGTAGCCATTGGTGATTAAATTGATTTTCCTTTTTAGTGTATATATTGCATGTTGGTTTTGTTTTGCTTTGGCGATTATGATGTTTCCTAGGGAAATTTTCTTTCTTTCTGGGATTTCTGTGAAGTCAAAGAGTGTTGGATCATGCTTGTTTGGAAGGGAAGAGAAGTATTAATCATTAGTGTGTGCTTTATTGGGGGATTTTGTTTTTTCTGTCTCTTTTTTCCAGGAATTGGGATTTACTTCTTTTTGAGTATTTTATTACTTGGTATTTTGTTCTTGTCTCTACAGGCTTTGTCTTTTGCAAAATGCGTTTAGCCTTTTTAATTCTGTTGTTTCTTGTGGAAATTGGTTACATTAAATATAGATTGTCCAGCTTATTAATTTTTAGTTAATGTTTTAATTTAATTTTTGAGTCTGTGCTCATTGTTGATAAACTTGTGTGATTTGCTTGCTGCTTCAGTTTATTTCTTTGTGCATTATCGTAGTAGAACTATCTTCAATTTATGTTAACAATCCAGCTGCATTTCAATCACATTTATCACAATAGATTTGAGTACTAGCTGTATTTGAGGAGTTAGTGTTTAGGATTTAAGTTCATCTATGTTTGTAAAATGTACTTTATCTTTATTGAAGTGAAGGATTGGAAATGATATGCAGGGTGCAGGGATAATATTTGTATTGAAAGGCAGCTGAATTTCAATAGAGTAGTTTTCCAATGGGCAATGAATTTCGATATCCCTTTACAATGGAAATCTGGAAATTGCTATGGTTTATAGGACTGGCAGTAGCTGTGGTTTTAACATTCCAACATTTTGAATTGCCTTATGGCAATATTATATCATCTTTGTCTTCTGCTCGGAAAGATCTAGGAGCAGGAAATAGTAACTTGTTAACTCATGCTGCCTCATCAACACCAGAGATGATTAGTAACACAACTCAATCAAATGGTTTGAATACCACTGCTATCTCCCCTGACAGAGCTCAAGAGATTGACAATAGTCATGGAACAGAAACCCCTGCAAATGTAAATAATGACGTTGTACCAGAAAGAAGCAGAGGCTTGAATGAGTCTTCTCTAATAGATAGCCGTGGAAAGGAGTCTTCACCAGAGCAGTTGGTAGATACCAAGACGAACTCCACCTCATATGTACATAATGGTGTTGTATCAGAAGGAATCAGTGGCTTGAACAAGTCCTCTGGAATAGACAACCATGGAAAGGAGTCTAAACCTGAACAGTTGGTAGATCGAAATGAAAATTCCACGCTGGAACCTGTCAACAGTTTGGGTAATGGATCTGCTCCACAAGAGACTGAAAGAAGCCTTTCTCGAGAAGACGTCACCTCCATATCAGAAAATATAGGAGCCTCGGATGCTAGAATTGCACCCATTGCGCCAGAATTGCTGCCAGTGGATTCGCCTCCTAATATAACACTCCAAATGAATGCAGAGCCTAGCACTATAGCTCATATTGTTCCTGTTGAGTCTAATACATCTAAGGTGGATAAAGATGCAGCACCCAGTTTAGAGAATGATGGGAAAACAGGGGACCAGAAGAAAGATCTTACTCTATTGCACAATAACCCTTCTGTGACTTCTTTTCCAGAGGTGAAGAAAGAACCCCAGACACCATCCCTGGAAGTGGTTTCAATTTCTGAGATGAAAAATTTGCAGCTTCAAAGATGGTCTTCTCCCAATTCAAGAGTATGTATAAACTTCTGCTCTGAATTGTGTCACGGATTAACTTTTATGAGGCAGTTGCATAAACTTTTCTGTTCTTTGTACCAATTTGTTTGTAGAGACCACGATGGCCTTCAGTAGTTGACCAGGAACTGCTAAATGCAAAATCACAGATTCAGAATGCACCTATTGTAGAGAATGATCCGGTGCTCTATGCTCCTCTATATTGGAATATCTCCATGTTCAAAAAGTAAGCTTATTAAAATTTGAAACTTTCCCTTCTGCTTTAAACACACGTTCGCATGCAATTTGTTCAATTGCTTAAAGATACATGCAAGAGTAGGTTAGCTGCTTATGCATGATAATAGAATTAAGTGTAGCTGAAGCAAAAGCATTCAAGAGAAGAGAATTATATAGTAAAAGTTTGCAATATCTGACTGCAGGAGCTATGAATTAATGGAGGACATCCTGAAAGTGTATATTTACAAGGAAGGAGAAATGCCTATATTCCATCAGCCCCTGCTCAATGGGATATATGCTTCTGAGGGATGGTTCATGAAATTGCTAGAGGGTAACAAAAAATTTGTTACAAAAGACTCCAAAAAAGCCCACCTGTTTTACTTACCTTTCAGTTCTCGATACTTGGAGATAAGATTGTACGTTCCTAATTCACACAGTCATAAGAACCTCATAAAATATCTGAAGAAATATTTGGATATGATCTCGGAAAAATATCCTTTTTGGAACAGAACTCAAGGTGCAGATCATTTTCTTGCTGCTTGCCATGACTGGGTATGCTCTTCTTGATTCCTTTAGATTCACAATTTTACATTTGAATGAATTTTGGGACTTTTGGAGTCTTCCAACATTTGGAGCAATTCATCTCCTTCTGTGTTATGTCTGGTAATTTGTTTTGTTTATGATATTTTCTTATGTGAAAGTTTAGTTATTGCATGTCATGTTTCTCTTCCGCATTATCGAGTGATGACCAGTGAAATTTTCTTGGATTTTTTTTTTCTCATTACTTCTGGTGTTTGTGATGTTATAGTGTATTTATATCTTAAATACTGGATATGATAGTTGAAAATCTCTTTGTAGAAAACTGAAATGATTTTCAGTTTTTAGCAAATCCTAATTACATCAACATTGTTGTCTTTTTTCTCAGGCACCGTCTGAAACAAGACAACATATGGCCAATTGCATCAGGGCCCTTTGCAATTCTGATGCTAAAGAAGATTTCGTTTTTGGAAAAGATGCTTCTCTTCCTGAGACATACGTGCACACCCCAGAGAATCCTCTAAGAGATCTTGGAGGCAACCGTGCTTCCAAGAGATCAATCTTGGCTTTCTTTGCAGGTAGCATGCATGGCTATCTACGGCCAATTCTGTTACAGCACTGGGAAAATAAAGATTCTGACATGAAAATATTTGGTAGATTGCCTAAGGTAAAGGGCAGGGGCAAAATGAACTACGCTCGGTACATGAAGAGCAGCAAGTACTGTATCTGTGCAAAAGGTTACGAAGTCAATAGTCCACGAGTTGTAGAGGCCATTTTCTATGAGTGTGTTCCAGTGATTATATCTGACAATTTTGTGCCTCCATTTTTGGAGGTTTTGAACTGGGAATCCTTTGCTGTTTTTGTCTTGGAGAAGGACATTCCGAACTTGAAGAAAATACTCCTTTCAATCCCGGCGAATAAGTATCGAAGAATGCAGACGAGGGTCAAAAGGGTACAACAGCATTTTCTTTGGCATGCTAGACCTGTGAAGTATGATATGTTTCATATGATACTCCACTCAATCTGGTACAACAGAGTTTTCCAGATGCAGCCAAGATAACACATAAAAAAAGAAGGCACATATAGATGTTCTTCTCATTGGAAGTAGTCTGAAAAAAAACCCTTGTGGAGAAAGTGAAAACTGGTTTGCCTGGACAGGTGGAAATAGATGCATTTTGATCTTTCATTGTTATTAAATTTGTTTTTTTCTATAGATATATTTTGGCAAAATAAAGTTGGTTTGCTGTATTTACCTCACCTTTCCTTTGTTGTAAAGGGTTCTTCAAATTCACTCACTTGAATATGTATCTGATCTTCCATTGACATCTGATAATTCCACAGTCCGAACTCCTTTTGCTCAATGTGCTTTCTACTTTTGAAATAAAACAAGCAAATGATGGTGAGAAGAGAGTGGTGTGGATGGTGATAAAGATGTGTTAGTGTTATGCAATGCAAAGATCGTAAAATTATTTAGTCAAATAGTAATGGGTGGGATCACACGTCTATGATAACTTCTACCTATCTCCATAATTTTTTATGTTTTGGATTTTATCAAACCAATTGTTGGATTTAATATCTTGATCACACCAGTCATCTTTGATAACTTTCAAGCAAATTCGTTCTCAAAAATAGCTTGTTTATATTATCTTCCATGAGTAAATTTGGAATTTAAAATGTTAAATATTGAATTAATCAATATAAAATGTTATATGCATGTTCTATATAGTTAGTTTATTAAATCCAAGGTTGATTAATGTATGATTAATCTATACCATAGTTAGTTTATTAAATCCAAGGTTGATTAATATATGATTAATCCATACCAGAATTCTAACAAAACTCCAAAAGCCTTTCCTTTAACCTTCTCAAATATTATTCTTAGCTCATAAATATTAAAAAATAAAAGATCATCTCCATCCTTACAACTTTGGTCTTGGTATTCCAATAACCTCGTTCTTCTTCTGTTAAGATGTATTTCTTGATTTTCTATGCGTTTCTTGAGAAACAGAATCTAAGCGAAAACGCTGATGGCCCCACCTAGCAAAGTATAGCATAGCATAACAGCAAATGCCCATGTCATTCTTTCCCACTAACTCAAAAGCCACAACTTGTGCCTTAAAAGACTCAAAATCACCATCACCATCACCATTGACTGACCGAGTCAGCTTCCAGTGATCTCGTCCTTCTTCTTGTTCATGTACGTCTGATATCTTCAAATCTGCATATTCCCTTTTGTGTATGGATTTAATATGTCGGCTAATTTCTTTAACATGATCTGTTGGAATTAGACAATGCCTTTTCATTTCACCTTTTGGATGTTGTCGGTGGCACCTCATTTTTTTTTTCTTCTTTCTTTGTTGAAATTCTTCTTCTTCTGATGTATTTATTTTCTATTACTTTTCCTCTGCTGATGATGTCCTGTTTTGTTTTGGTTGCTAGTTACATGATTTAGATTTGTGTTTCTCATTTACTTTAGTTTGTTTCACTGCTGTAAACTACATGTAGTTGACAGTAGTGATGGAAGATATGCAAGTAGTTTTATCTCAAGTGCAATGCTAGATTCAGTTTGCTTGCCATGTCTTGGTGATGACTGATGGCGTGATTCCACCAGATATAATTAATAAAGTTCTGGGAATATTGCATATATTTCTGAAGATCTAGTTATAGTGTTCTGTCTTTTTTTTTTAATTATTTCATTTTGAGCTTTTGAAAGGGAAAAATTATCTAGGGATCAGTAATTTGCATCTTATTAGAATAATGTATTCAAACTTTGGCGTGCTAGGTTTTCTGGGAGGCTATGGCGATTTATTTGAATATTGAATTCAAATAAATGTAGTAGAAAGAAAAACTAAAAAAAAAAAAAGACGAAGTAGTGCTTAGGATAAATGGCGATTATGTGGTGTTATGCAGATAAGAGGACTTGGAGTCTTATCTGTGGAAAATCTTTTAGCTTAATTTCAAATTATAAATTTAGGTTCTAGCTCATCATATCATATTTTTCAATATCAATGCCAAGACGTTTTTGCTTTGGCTCTAAGATTGGCATTTATTTTCTGACAGAATTGGCATTTGGTATAGTGTTTACAAAAGCTAGATTTTTGGAGCTTCTGCGGTGCTGACAGAACTTATTTTGGTGACCCTTTTGTTTGGATCAGAAGTCCTTTAAGGTTCATGGATCAAGGATATCAGCTTTTGTGCCTTGCGAAAGCAAGGAGATTGCTTTTTCTAGTGGGAGCAACAGTTGCTATAGTTATAGTGGTTCAATATCTTGAATTTCCATCTAGTAGAGTTTTAGTCTCTCTTTTCTCTGCCGTCAACACTAGAAGCTTCATGTCCAGAAATTCATCGACAGGTTCGGAAGCGCTAGGTAACATGACACTTTCAAATGGTTTAAACACAACTAACACAGGTATACTTCATGAGACAACATATAGTGATGAAGCCTCAGATGACAAGAAAGAAACAGCCGAAGTTAGCAAATCAGAAGAAAAGGAAGGAAGTCCAAACAATAGTAATGCATCGGAAAGGAAAAGAGGCTCAAGTGACAGTTTTGGGTTAGTTTCAAATGAAACTATATCAGATGATCTTGCAAACCAAGACAAAAATTCCACATTAAATACAATTAATGGCTCTGAAGAAAAGAAGGCTATGGCACCTGATGCTTCCTATATAAATGTTGATAAAGACATTGCTCCAATATCAGGAAGAAACAGAAGCTCGGATGCTGACCCTCGATACCCTTCATCTGCACCACCAATGGTGAATACATTCTCTAATAAAACATTTTCAACTGATGAAAATTCGGGTCCAATGATTTTTGAGAGTTCAAACACCTCTTCAATGAGAAAAGATACAGCAGGAGCACTTAAAAGAGATGAGAATTCTGGATTATTGCCAAATAATTATTCCATGGCTACAAGTGGTTCTTTCTCATCCAAAGTTACAGCAGCGAAGAGGAAAACATCCAAGAAACCACCATCCAGAGTAATCTCAATACATCAGATGAATGAATTGCTTCGAAAGAGTCATGCTTCATCCTCTTCAGCGGTATGTAATAATGTCCAATCCAAATTTTGATCAAGAGACTAAGCTCTATACCAGATTTTTTATTAATACTCCTTCAACATTTTGTTTTCAGAGACCACTGTGGCCTTCAGGAGTTGACCAGGAAATGCTATTTGCAAAATCACAGATTGAGAATGCTCCCTTAATAAAGAATGAAACTAGACTTTATGCACCTATATATCGCAATGTTTCCATGTTTAGGAGGTATACTTTTCGTAGATATATTATATGTTGACAGAATTTTCATCCCTCCATTTCTGTGATTGTTTTGACCAGAAATGAACATCATACATTTTGAATTCCATTCCATGCTAGTGTAGAAAAGCATAAACTGGGGCACTGGGGGAGATGGATAATCATGAACATAGTATATAATGATTAGGAGATCCTCTCAAGGTAGTGGCAGTTTTATGACTTGAGAGCTATGGTGGCATCTTTACCATTAGATGGTAGAAAAGCTGTCGTGTCCTTGTAATCCCATGGAAATCATTCAGCATTGTCTAGAAATGTGTTTCTTTATTAGAAGTTTGCTTATATGAAGAAACTATTTCAACTACTTTCTGGGACTCCATGTTTGCAGTGGCCTTTTTATGTTCAAACCACATTAGTTAGTGTTTCTTATAGTATTTGAGGAATTCTGATGTCAGTTTTCACTGGCAGGAGTTATGAACTAATGGAGAAGATGCTCAAAGTTTATGTCTACCAGGATGGTGAAAAACCCATCTTCCATCAGCCAATACTTGATGGAATATATGCGTCAGAAGGATGGTTTATGAAGCATATGGAAGCTAATGAAAATTTTGTTACTAAAGACCCTGGAAAAGCTCATTTATTTTACCTTCCTTTCAGCTCACGACTTCTTGAGTTAACACTTTACGTACGACACTCACACAGCCGTACAAACCTTATCGAATACATGAGAAATTATGCAGGTATGATAGCAGCAAAATATCATTTCTGGAACAGAACTGGTGGAGCAGATCATTTTGTTGCCGCATGCCATGATTGGGTATACTTTTCTGCCTAATTTTATGTCATCTTCTTTTTGGGTTCTCCCAAAGTTTTTTACGTTACATATGTAATGCAGAGTTCATTAAATTTATTGGCAATTTTTCCTTGCTCCAAAGAGAATTGTCTGAATTCTTGATTTTATGGTTTATTTTGGCAAACCAGCTCTTTTCTATCGAGAAACATTAACAATAACCTAAAGTGATGATACCAAGAATGAAATGAAATGGTTTCATCCTATGACAAGTGGTGCATGAAACACCCAATTATATCTTTTTTTAGCGCTCTGCCTGTGTTATTGAAAGCGGAAAGTGTAATAAAATGCCATTTTTTCAGGCACCTGCTGAAACTAGGGGGCCTTTGCTCAATTGCATCAGAGCCCTCTGTAATGCTGATATTGAAGTAGGCTTCAGCATTGGGAAAGATGTGTCCCTTCCAGAAACATATGTACGCTCAGCTCAGAATCCTCTCAAAAATTTGGAAGGCAACCCCCCCTCCCAAAGACCTATCCTTGCTTTCTTTGCAGGTAACATGCATGGCTATGTGAGGCCAGTTCTTTTGGATTACTGGGGCAACAAAGATCCTGATATGAAAATATTTGGTCCTATGCCTCATGTCAAGGGTAATACAAACTACATTCAACACATGAAGAGCAGCAAGTTCTGCATTTGTCCAAGAGGTCACGAAGTGAACAGCCCACGAATCGTGGAGGCTATATTCTACGAGTGTGTTCCAGTGATAATATCTGACAACTTCGTGCCTCCATTTTTCGAGGTTTTAGATTGGGAATCCTTTGCTGTGATAGTCTTGGAGAAAGATGTCCCAAATTTGAAGAATATACTCGTTTCAATATCAGAAGAGAAGTATATAGAGATGCATAAGAGAGTGAAGAAGGTACAGCAGCATTTTCTCTGGCATTCTAAGCCTGAGAAGTATGATTTATTTCATATGATTCTCCACTCAGTTTGGTACAATAGAATTTTTCGAATAAGACCTGCTTAAGTCTTGCATGGTAATTAAATAACCTGGAATGGTTTCTCTATTTAGTCCAGCTTGAGGTGATTCAAGCATCTGGTTGTCGGAGCCTAAAATCTATCGCCTTATGCAGCCATACCCCGCTGCTTCTGTGCTTTATACCTCCTCTGATTATATAAGTGTTGTCATCTCTTTCCACATACACAAAACTGCAGTTTTCTCAGCATCAGCTCGTTCAGTTACAGCCAGTATTCACTCAGTATTAGAATTTAAGCTTCGAGAACTAAAAAGCTCTGTGATATCATGCTAACCTAACCTAAATGCATAGTTATTCGACTCGGTGAACCGACTCAGAGCCTAGTCTATGTCTTGAAATATAAACTTCAAAACCCCTCTTTTATTAATTCAAGATATGATGGAAATCTCAGTTGTTTAAAAGAAACCCTAAAATATCATCAGCGAACCAAGTTGGACCTGGACTGCTGCATGCCGCGTTCTTACCATTGTCACTTCTTCGAAACTTCCTAGTTGTGAGCCGAACGTGCTCTCTCTCTTTTTTTCGATTTTATTACACAACTAATTATTTATTTCAAGCCGGTACTACACATCCAAAAGGTTTATTTTTTTAACGTCGACAATATTCTCAAATTTCACAAAACTAAATGTTTTCTGATCCATCTTATTTTAGATAAATCATCTAATTAATTTAGCATTCTAAAAAAGTGATTATTAACTCTCAAACAATGAAAACAAACTGTAAGTAATATATTTAATTACTTTATTATTAATTAACTTTAGTCTTAGTGATTGGTTTACAAGCAAATTAATTTTTTTTCTTATGTTATTATAAGGAATTTGAATTTGAAAGTCATTGAAAATTCCCATTCGGTTTAATGACATACTTATTAAACCTGATCTGGGCTGGGTTTGTAATTCCGTTTTTTCACAAGAGAATCAACGGTTAAAAGTAAGTCATGTGTTCTTAACTGAAATGACGTGAAAATTAGTATAACTAGATTCTTACAAAAAATTCAACAGAAATGTAAGGTAAGCACTTACACAATAAATCCGTGAGCTCTCCATCTAATAACCGTAGATCACATCTTCCTTGATACTTTAACACCGTTTTGATAAAATCCTCCAGCAATCGTTCACTTTTACAGTGACATCACCCGTACCTTAACCTTACTGATAAACGGTAGCTTTTTTGAACGACCATTTTAGCCTTCATAACTATCACTTAATCTTGTCCACGTCATAATCGATAGGGATAAATGCATAAATTCGTCGTAACGTACTTTATCTTACAGAGCAACCTCAAGAAAAACAACGAACAGTTTCATGAAACGGCATCGACACTTTCTCCTTTATCTGCCTAATTTCGCCTTTGATTTTATATAATTCTTAGTTTCAAGGTTTCTTGATTGATAAGATCAAAATCAAAGATAAAGAAGGGATAAAGAAGAAGAAGTAGTGGTGATTGATAGATAGATAGATATGGCAACTGAAAGCAAGCAAAGTGCGGTGAAAATGAAGCCAAGAAGTAGTATTTTTGATGGTTCCAAGGGAAAGATTGAATCTTCAATGAAAGTTAAGAGAATTGAGATCTCAAGCAAACAGAAACAACCTGTTGTTGATTCAAAGAACAAATCTGTCTCAGCTGTAACTATTACAACTGAGGTAAGGTACTCCATCTCTCAAATTATGCATAACTTTTTTCATTTTTTCCCAATGTTTTGATCCTGAAGTGGCTATTTTTGTTATTGAGGTGATCTTTTGCATCTTGGTTTTGACTGGTTTATTTAGTGGAATAGGTGATTTGGTTGTTTTGAGGTTCTTAAGACTGTTTTCAGTCAATTCAATTATATGGATTTAATGCTTGATTTGGTTAGTTGATTGTGTATAGTTTGAAATGAATTGGTTTATGTGGATGTGGTGTTTTCTGTATTAATTTTGTTAATCTGCAGGGAACTGATTAGTTTTTGGGGTAGTACTTTTTCGAGGTTCTTGATGGGTTTGGTTTTGGTATTTTATATTGGAGTTTCACGAGGTTTAATGTATGTTTTGTTTTCCATCTGAAGGTAAAATCAAAATCACCATCGAGTTCGTCAAGAACCACAACGACAACCAAAACTACTAGAGTGAGGCAGAAGAAAGTATTCTCCTTGCCTGGTCAGAGATGTGATCCTCCTGAAGAGGTCTGGCTTTGAAGTCTTCATTTTCTGCTGTTGTTTTGGATAATGAGTTTTGTGTTGAAAGCATCATTCATTCTTATGTTTACTTCCCTATTCTTTTGACAGAGAGAACCACTTAGGATATTCTACGAATCGTTGTCTAAACAGATTCCAACCAGTGAAATGGCAGAATTTTGGTGAGCTTTCCCTCATCAATTACTTGATCATAAATGATTTTCTGAAAAAGATGTTGCAGCCCCTACCTTTGTGATTTCCTGATTGGGAGTGAGACCTGGGGTTGGTCCTCGTGCTCATTGTGGTTTATTGTTGCATTGCTTACTCTGTTTCATTGGGATTTCCATGCTCGGTTCTAGGGATTAAGCGTGGCTCTGTGTTCAATTTCTGTTACCATTGTGCACTTTAGATGCTCTGAACTCCTTGCTATCCATAGCCATACGCGTCAGAAGACTCAGAACATGTTAACTTAGAGTTGAGCTAGATATCATATCCATATCTGACTCATTTTCTCAGCAGACTTTGAATCCTGATTGCAATGGAGCCTGATCGAGTGCGCACTTGTGCAATAATGCATGTTCTTTGTATCCCCAACTTGAATCCAGCAAATTAGAGCCTAGTGATGCTTTTCAAACTAAGCATCTCTATGTCAACAGTTAATAAACTTAGCATCCTACTATATAGACCAGTGATCTTGAGCATGTACAATTGAGTTTTTAGATACCTTATATACCTCCATTGCTATACTGAGTTGCAATACCTTGGTGTAAGTTTTGCACCCATCAGCTTGTTAGTCTCAACTTCAGGTGAAAAATAAACAGCGAAGTGTAGGAAAAAATTGATGACCTGGATGGTAAAAGGTGACTCATCTATGTCTGCTTCTTTTATTACTTGAGCTACTGTGCATGGTCTGTAAAACATTTGAATTTTCTTTCCTTCATTTATTAAGTAGCGTAGTAAATAAACTTCCTTCGCCTTCTTTCACCGAGGATATTGTTCAATTACTATAAAAGGGATAACTTGTTTCTCAAACTGTGATGAACGACTGAATGTTAACCTATCTCATATAGACCTTGACCTGTCTTACTTCCACGGGTATTTTTACTTTCCTTTTTGATGGTTTCTTGGGCTTCATTCATTCAAGGAAAAATATGATCAAGAAAAGATGTTAATGCCTTTAAAAGACGTTTTGGACATGTTACATGGTAACAAAGCATCTTACACATACATGCACAGAATACAGTTGTGCTAAAAAGATCTTCCTTTCCACCTTGGCTGGATATCTTGTGTTAGATATCTCATGTCGACCGTGTGAAATTCATTTCCGTTTTCACTAACAATTAGTAAATTCAGCAGCAATTTATTTGAGAGGCATGACATTCAATTTGCAGGATGATGGAACATGGCTTACTATCCCCAGAGAGGGCCAAAAAGGCACATGAGAGGAAACAAAGAAAGCAAAAAATGCAACGTTTGGGAACTCCCATTAAATCTACCAATCCATCCACTAGTAGACTTAAGAGTTCTCAAATGCAGCAACAGATATCAAAGAATGGTGACCTTAAAGCCAAGAGGAAAATCAGCATTGACAGTGACGATGACGACTTCATTTTAAGTCACAAAAGAAGTAAAGGGTAAGAAATAAATGTTCCATTGGTATGTGTAACATGTTTCTAGAAACATTTCATTTAAATCTGTTTTCTTTGGACTGCATAGCGGCAAGTGTTCTAGACAACTTGGCAACCGATAAATTGAGACATTCTTGTATTTTCTAACTTATGGAAACAATAAATGTAGATAAATTTCCCTTATCTCTCCACTTTAACATGGCGATGCTAATAACTTCCTTTGACATTACGCGTTCAGGAATTTGGAAGAGGGAAGATCTAATCATGCTTAAAATTTGGCGTGACTTCCATTTAATTGTACGCAATCTGTTATTTTCTAGGAAGGAAATATCGATCGCTTCAGAAGATAGATTACTAGTCAAACCCTACGGAGCTTTCCCTAGTCATAGCTGATAACCTGACTTTGCTTGTCCTTTGAAGTTTGTCTTGATCTAACATTGAGGGAGTAATATGTAGACATAGAGTTCTACATCACTACTCTTTTCCTTTCGGATTGAGCTGCTAAATATACGTCCACACACCATGCATGGAAAGTTGGAAACTATTGGTAGAGCATGAATATTTTTTCCTCAATATTCACAGTACAGAACTCTCTCTTTTTATAACAATGTGTCATGACAGATGCAAATCCAATTCAGTGCTTGAAAATTAACATGGTTTCTACCAACAGAACTCCTTTAAACTGGAATCTAAAATATTTAGAGGCTAGGTTAAATGATTAATCTCCATCCATTCCACTTTGCTTAAAACTGTATATGTTCTCCGTGGGACTATGAAAAAAAACCAAATCTTCCTTTACTACTTATTCAATCTATATCATCTTTATTGACAGTTTAGTATATGGCTAAGATTTTTTAATGGCCTACCCTCACCTTTTCCTCAACCATGTAACCTCTACTTTCTGACAAACATATACATGTATAACCCACACAAATCATAATTATTTCTAAGATACCTGTATGCTTTACCGACATTCTAAAAGGGAAACGAAAGACAAAAAATAAATGACGAACTTCTCATGGAATTGCTCAAGATTAAGAAAGAATAAATCTCTTGCAAATATCATGCAACAAGGTGTTCATGTTTCTTCAGCTTATTTTATCGCTGTCCATATTTTTGCTAATAAATTTAGGCTTAAATGAAAGCATTCAGACACTTTTCTTTTCTTGTTAAGTACGCATTTAAAGCCGGATGATTTTTTTTTCCTACTAAATATATGTGTATCTTAAGATCAATTCCTCCTGATTAAGGATACGCTGTGATGAGATGGTGATCAAAGTTCCCTCCTGAATGCATCTGAAAATGAGTGATTGATTACATGCCTTTAGCTTACACGGACATTAATGGCAAGTTGATAGAAAGACTAGAAGAAACTTGTCATCTATTCTGAAAAATGTTATGGACATCTGAAAAAATGTTATGGACACCCGACCCTTAGCTAGAAACCATGAATTTATGAATGCAATACTGTCACGCATAGCAGAGCAGTCATATGCTTCATATCAGAACTTTTACAGTGAGATTTGTCTGCATACAAGGCTTACAAGCACGTAATTGTATAGGGACATGCATGAACATATTAATGTCTATTGGCACAGTAGTGTCCACTCTCTGGTATTTGTGTATAAATATTGAAACTTCAATACCTACAGGAGTATTGTTTGCACATAATCAGCTGCATGTGCATGAAACACAAGATAACTACCAGCTGTATGATGTATGAAGATCATTGATCGAGTAGAAATATATGATCTTGAACTTATTAGGCCCCACTCTGCATGAAATTTAATGTGTTGAACTAAGTTGTAATGTCCATGTATGGGCAATACGTGTGACAAACAAGCGGTGAATCCGCATGATTCAGACTGTCCAGCCATACGAGGCCACAATAAATTTTGGATCAAATTAATGCATTGTGTCACCGGTCAATAAAGACAGTGAAAACAGGCGGGTTTGACTGTTTGATCATCTGATACCTGCTATGGAAATATCTTGTGGGGCTTCGGTGAAAGGAGGGTCCGTTTTCCGCACTGTGCTCAAATTTTCCACTGCATTGCTTCGGGTAAAAAGAAGGTTTTAAGTGCATGAGAGAGTGTGAGCCATGTTGATCTGTCATTGATGTGCAGGCGTAAGTTTCTGGTTGCAGTAACCAATCATACCTGACTGTATCCTTACTTTCACAAGATGAGAATTTCATGTCAACTCATTCGCAGCATTCAAGATGAAAAGCAAAGTTACATACCTTCATGAGGTCTTCCAAAATTGCGAAGAGGGGTAGGAGAAAACTTCAAAATACAAACCAGAAGAGAATTTATCTTTCCTTTTCTTCTTTCATTGCTAACTACTTAATTTCCTGATACACCAGTACTAATGCCTTGATAAAAGTCTTTTTGCAGTCTCGTTCTTTAACTTGTTCAGAAACGTCAGTACTTACCCTTGGCCCAGCGAACGAACAAACAAACAAACGGGCTTAGCTATTCTTGGCAAACTTTCTGTATGTGCTCCACCTGCCTCATCAGCCAGCACCTTCCACTTGATATTTCCAATGAACATAGATTCCCACGATCAATGACCTCTTATATAATCCATCGCGTGTTTGTTTGAGTGGTTTAAACTGTTTCTCATAAAAAAAAAAACATTAAATCAATGCTGTTCAGCTGTCTTTGTTTTATGGTTTTAATATTTTTTAAATAACATCACTCGTTAAACCCTCTTGCTGTCTTGCATGAAAGAAGAGGTAAGGTACTTAGAAGACCTTGATGTTTTTCATTAAAAAAACATCACTCGTTAAACCCTCTGGTAATTTTGTCAAGCTGTCGATCTGTTATCTTCTTGGAGGTACCAGCCAAGTTTG
>Ga0325402_1002601_pt1 | contig 15892 bp, 6 predicted proteins | sample PopdelMetagenome_22_FD_207212 | JGI IMG/M metagenome (GOLD analysis project Ga0325402, IMG submission 207212) | Populus deltoides microbial communities from Bellville, Georgia, United States - Xylem-PdKOR-R3 | ecosystem: Host-associated > Plants > Phyllosphere > Stem > Wood/Secondary xylem... | reverse complement strand
ACCAAGCAAAAGCATAATAAAAGGAGGTGGGTTTTGTCTCCACCTCAGAATAGACTTTGTGATCAGAACAGAACATAAATTACTTGCAGGCATTCCACCAAGAATCCTTACCATAAGACAAAAGCAAAAAAAAAAAAACTATATTTCGAATGAGAACAAAGAAAAGAAAGAACTTTCTTAAATATTTCGGATAAGCTCCCTCACACTCAAAAATTAACCTTTTTGGAATAATTAGCAAGCAAGGTACGAATTTGACTGGGAGGATTTCAGAGAACCAGAGAGAAAAGGAGATAACAATTCTCTGTGCTTCTCATAACATCACAGCCACCATACCCCTCCATTCTGTTCTTCCTTTCTTCCTTGTTAAAATAATTACAAAGAAAAGGAAGAAAGCCCGACCAAGCAAGTAACACTTTTTTTTAAGGAACATTATAGCCATGTCATATATTACAATCTTGTTTTTATTATATAAACCACTGCAAACACCTCACATATTCCCCCAAAATTTTCAGCTTCCTACGTACTTTTTCTTTGTCGTTGTTCATTCACTCTTCTTTAAAATTCTTATTCTTCTATAGATAAGCGAAAGGGTAAACCACAAATATCTAAGAACCCAACCCATTTCAATCGCTACTTCGATGAAGCTTTCTAATTTCTGCGTTCTCTTAATTTGCCACTTTACTTCATTCATTCCTTTCATTATTGAAACTACTGCCTTCAATCTCACCCTTCCACATCAACATCCAGACCCTGAGGCTGTTGCTGAAGATGTAAAACGGCAAGACCTTTACATCCATCTGGGTTTAGCTCATTTTATGGTTTTGCATCATGAGTTTTTTGTAGTTTCCAAGACTCTGCCTTTTGGCTAGAGAAAAATGCTACCTTGGGTTTTTGCTTTCGGGGTTTATGATGGTTTCTGTTTTCTTGATTTTGAACGAAATCCCTACCTGTTTTTTTGCTAATCACAAGGTTTTAGCATTGTAGGATCTCTCTTCTGCAGTAGTTTTTGATCCAGCAATGGAGAATATAACCACATTTTCTTGATTTGCCATGTTTTCTCAGCAACCAAACAGGGGGCGACTCGAACAAAACCCCATCTGGGTTCTGTTCATTGAAGGCTTCTTTCTCATGGTCGTCTCTCATTTTCAACTATTAACTCATCCACAACACCAAAGCAAAACAAAAGTTGTCATTGCATTTTCCCAGAAATTAAACAGAGCACGCTCTGTTTCCCGTGTTTCTTTCAACCGTTTTTTTTTAAACCAAATTCTTGCTGTAGCTACTTGGCTTATATTATATTCCCATATTTTACATTTTCTTCAAGACAACCAAATATTCTTTTCTTTCTTTTGTTTCTCATTATTAATGTTTTTATATTTTACCTTGCAGGAGAGTCAATGCATCTCTATCAAGAAGAAACCTTTTGTCCATTCAAGAAAAGGACCAATGCCAAACCGGAAACCCCATCGACGATTGCTGGAGATGCGACCCCAATTGGGCTAACAACCGCCAACGTTTAGCTGACTGCGCCATTGGGTTTGGTCAGGGCTCATTAGGTGGTAGAGGTGGCCAGATCTATGTGGTCACTGACTCCTCGGACCATAACCCAGCCAACCCCACACCAGGCACATTACGTTATGCTGTTATCCAAGACCAACCTCTTTGGATCATCTTTTCTTCGGACATGGTCATTAAGCTCAAGCATGAACTTATTTTCAACAGTTACAAAACTATTGATGGCCGTGGCGCAAATGTGCACATTACAGGAAATGGGTGCATAACACTTCAACATGTGACACATATTATTATCCACAACATCCACGTTCACCATTGCAAGCCTTCTGGTAACACTAATATAGCATCATCACCAACACATGTTGGACAGAGAGGGGAATCGGATGGTGATGGTATTTCCATCTCTGGGTCCCAGAGGATTTGGATTGATCATTGTTCATTATCGTATTGTACTGATGGTTTGATTGATGCTATACTGGGGTCTACTGCGATTACCATATCAAACAACCATTTTACGCACCATAATGAAGTGATGCTATTGGGGCACAATGATAAGTATGTATTGGACTCAGGAATGCAAGTTACTATAGCTTTTAATCACTTCGGTGTAGGGCTGGTCCAGCGTATGCCAAGGTGTAGAAGAGGGTACATACATGTGGTGAACAATGATTTTACAGCTTGGGAGATGTATGCTATCGGTGGTAGTGCAAACCCTACCATAAATAGTCAAGGGAATCGATATACTGCACCAGCCGATGATAATGCCAAAGAGGTTAGCCTACTTTGAATTATTTTGCTTTATTTAAGGGAGGTAGAATATGATTGATTAATGATGTTTGCATGGGAGCCTAATGGGAACCTCTTGACTCTTGTTTCGAGGTTAGACGGCGCCTCCCCCCACACTGTTTTGTGGCGCGTGTTTGCACGCGCCTTCATTGTGGGAATGCCGGTTGCCATCGCTAGAAATGGCAGGCATGGTTGTGAAAGGGTACTCTAGTAAAACTGGACTAAGACTTGGGGGTCTAAGAAAGTATTTCCCCATCCTTCAGCCATACGAGCCCTTCCTGCCTTCAAAGTACCCTCCCTATATTTTTTGAATTCCTGTGGTTACTAGTGTAAACAGAACGGAAACAGAACTAAAGCAGGGGGCAACATCCAAGAAAAGGAAGCTGTTACCCCGTTATAATTTAATTTAAACCACCGTCAGCTTGAGACCTGAGAGTGATGTCTTTAGCGCCTCCGCCGGCCATTAGATACATTACAAAATTCCCTGCCTATAGTACAATCTCGGACGGTGATTTTTTTTTTAATTTTTTATAGGTAACAAAGAGGGTGGACACAAACGAGGGAGAGTGGGCAGATTGGAATTGGAGAACAGACGAGGACATCTTGGTAAATGGAGCCTTCTTTGTGCCCTCAGGAGCTGGTTTGAGTGAGCAATATAGCAAAGCCTCCAGCGTGGAACCCAGGTCTGCAAGGTTAATTACAGAACTCACCATGAATGCTGGTGTCTTTGGTGACCCCAGGTAAGCTATTCTTGACCCCACTATGTTCCCTGTTTCAACTTTTTGGACACTTTTGTCCATCTCAGATCCTTGCTATTAACTGAATAAAAATGTGCATGCGTGCAAATTCCCTAGAGATAATTTTAAGGTGACCCACCTAGGACTGGTTAAGGTGATTTATGAGTGTCTGGAGCGTCGATACCTTTTGTTTTTAGATATCTTTTTTTTTTTCAATGTTTTTTTACATGGTTTTGATAAAAAAAAAATTTAATGTTTTTGTTTTTAAAAGCACTATATATTATAATAAAAAATAGTGGGTGTTAGTTTTAATGTTACAATTTACTTTTTACAATATTTTTTAAATTGTTTTTCATTTTAAAAAATATAAAATTTAGATAATTTTAAATTAATATTTTTTAAAATGTTTTTGAATAGTTTCAACATAAAAAAATCTAATAAATATATTTTTAATATATATTTAAAAAAAAAACATATGTACTATACATACACTTATGTACTTATGTTTTGGAGTGCAGTTAAACTGTCATTGTAAAAAATTTTAATTTTTTTTAGTTCATGTAAAAAATAAATTTAAAAAATAAAAATATTATTTTAATATATTTTTAAATAAAAAAACCTTTAAAAATACAATCCCTATACTTTTCTTTCCCTTATCAGTTAGGTGCAGCTTTCCATCGAATATGTGAGGGCCAATTCAATTGTTCTTCTTATCACATTGTGGGTCCCGCTTATGAAAGTAGGTGTGACATCAGTATTGTAAAAGGAGCTTTCCATGTGACCTGGTTGACGTGCTATGATATCTCATGCTTGACTTTTGCTTGTTATACTCTTTTAGCTTTTCCACTGCCTCTCGTAGATCCATGTAGTCAGCAGCTTAGGCAAATGTAGACTTTGCTGACTGGCAATCAATGTAGTCAGCAGCTTAGGCAAATGTAGACTTTACTGACTGGCAATCAATGTAGTCACGTCAATGATCATGCTGCTAAACTGGAAGTAGAGTGTGTGTGCATATATATATATATATATATATATATATATATATATATATATATATATTAAATTCAGATCAGTTTATGGATATTGTTTAATTTTTATATATCTTAAAATTAATAATTACATAAGTAGCCATCAATATTAACAATTATAAAAATCGAATATAAAATCAGAGAAAAAACAAACTCTTTTGATCTAAACTTTTACCACTGGTTGAAATGAATAATTTAGTTACAATATTAATTAACTATTAGATAGCAGAACTCAGTCTGCAAAGATAGTCTATGCCTGTGTTCCTGAAAAATGCAGAAACTGCAATTCGAAGATTGTCAAGATAAATTCTAGTCGTAAGGGCATAGCTAAGCCCCGCAGTCTGCCCTTAATAATATCATGCGAGACCCATTGCAGCTATAATCTTTTCTTCTCCATAGGCGGTCACTCGGATTTGCTAACTTTGTTTTCCTGAAAAGTGAAAGGCAAATTAGCATGTTTTCCAGAAGGGTTTAAGCCATGGTTACTCCTCTGGGTTGCGTCATTGTTCTGTGACTGTTTCATTTGGACCGCCGGCCATGACCCAGATGCTGACACAGCTGGACCATGGGCGAGACTAGATAGGTCATTTGCACCATATGCGGCTTCCCCCACCACCTATCCTTTAAGCCATTAGGTATTTGAGCCAGTTAGCGTTATACAGAATTGTGGATCCTTGTCCTTATGGAGCTTGTTACGTGTATTTTATAATAGTGTATCTGCTGTTAGATTCATTATTAAGCATAATTTTCTGTTGAATCAAATGTCATCATTTGGTCTTTACGATAATATATTGTCTGGTTGGTTTTCAATCATTTACACAGAGATGATAGCGGGGGCATTTCTAATCCTGGATTCAGCGGTGCTGGGACCAGCACTGTCACGCCCACCACCGGCACTCAAGGGACGGGGGCCAGTGGCGGTGCTGATGGCGACTACTTTGGAATGATATTCGGCAGCGGCTCTTCACTACCCCGACCTCCCACATCTATTAGCTTAATCTTTTTGTCTCTTCTAATTATTCTAGCTTTGAGCACCATCACCAACAATGGTGCCTTGTTATCTTTCCCCTTATTATCATTATTTAAGTGAGGAAAATATTTGTCATCAATATTAAGATGTAAAGAGAGAAAAAAATTCATCACAAGCAGTTTGATTCCATTGCAAGCCCCACCGATTATCACAATTGTATATAATAACATCAATGATTTGAGCCCCGTTATGTAAGGTCAAGAAAAAGAACAAAAATTATGTCCGGTCATCTGTCCATTCTATGCTCAGCTAAAGCACCAAGTTTTTGAAAGAAAGTTGTGGGAGGGGAGAGGGCAAGGACGGTGGAGGTGGGCATTTCGGATTCAATGTCAATTTCAGAATATTTTTGTTTTCCTTTGCGTTCGTCCTGTTCTACTTGCTCTTTGGTCCGTGTTCTTTTCATGAATTAATACAGTACAAATTTTAAAGTGGGGGTATTCTTGTTGTCGGAGAAAATTGCCAAAATCGACCTCGTAGATTTTAGTTTTATATTTTGCCATATGAGAATCTCCATGTCAGACACAGAAAGAGGACCCAAAAAGAAGACCAAAATTATTGGCAGCAAATAGTCGCCGTCTGTGGGAATCGAACCCACGACCACATGGTTAAAAGCCATGCGCTCTACCAGCTGAGCTAAGACGGCTGGCTGATCGTTGTTGTAGAACACAATTACTTCCTCTAATAAGAAGAATTTCCTGAACAAGAACGCTTGCCCTTTTCATTTGGCAAGCATCAAATATACTCGGAGCGATATTAATTTTGAATCCGAGCTAATTTTTACTAATTAAAAAATTTGTTAGAATCACTTAATAAAAATCATTAAGTTTTTTTTTATATATAAAATAATATGTAATTAAGATGAAAATATGGATGTCAGTTTTTAATTGATAATTCCTAATAATTTAGGATTAAAATCGAGATAAAGAATTATTTTATGATAAAATTTAGATTGAGTATATAGTTAACGCCGGTTTTCCCTTTTCATTTTCTGGATAACATATCTAAGTGTACTTTTCTGGATACATTTACTGGTTTTCTAGTTGAAAGCGAGCCCATCAAAATGAGATTTTCCAATTCAATAAGGGCCCATAAGTTTATTGGACGAAGCCCATATCTAATGGCCCATGAGGAATTGTAACGATAAATCACCCAAGGGGCTATCCTATCCAACTCCAAGGGTGAGTATCGAACCTGGATAGGCCCGCCCCGACATCATCCCCTCATGGGTTAAGGCATTGTTGAACAGTAGGGCTCATCTTCCTGCATGAACCCTGTCTTCTTTGCAGTTTGTTAACAAAATCAAACTAAACTTTCAAAACATCATAAACAATGTTTCTGTTAAGTTTATGAGATATGAACCACCGGAAAAATCTGAAATATGCACGTGCCAATTATGGATACCAATGTCGTGGTTTTACTTGCAAACCTAGAAGGCAGATTCTGCCATTGCATCAGATCCATACATGCAGATTAAGCTCACTAAGTTCCTCTGGGAAGGAAGCTCGCCATGTTAATGCAATATATGTCTTTCTCAGGTAGCCAAGCTCAGGCACGAAAAACACCAAGCGCCAAAGATAATTAACAGGTACGTGCTCTGTTTGCAGGGCGAAGCTTTAAAGAGTAGGTGCTCCATCTTCCTAGTTGAAGCCTGCCTAGGTAATTTCTTGCTTGGCCATATTCTTCTGTAAACTGTTTTATAGTCTGTTCAACCTAATTGAGCAATCAAAAAATCGTTTCCAATGTTATCTGTTGAGCCGATTAAGCTGGACAAGCGAAAGTCTCAAGACAACCATGAATATGAAACCAATTTCATTATAGAAACCTAGAAGGCATATTTCTGGCACTAGGGAACTATTATAAATATTGCACAAGTACGGGCTTAAATAACCATGTACATACAAAATACTGTCATAAACTAGAAACCGTCTCCATGATCAATGCTCCATGAGCAACTCCTTCTGGGAGTACCGGAATTCAAAATGTCAAGGAAACAGAAATTTGAGTCTAGGGCAGAGTTCCAAAAGAAATACCACTGTTAGATCCTTCCTAACCGTGAATAAGACAATAAGCTAATATATACAGCTCCTTTAAACTTCAAAAACTAGATACCATGGCTTCTTTTGCAAAGCAATTACCACCCCCCTTTGCTACTTCCATCATTCCCTTCGTTTCCCCAAGAGCTTGTTGATGCTTTATTACCCCATGGATCAGTCGGCTTACCACTTTCAGTTGCTCCTTTCACCTCTGTAGATTGACCCCAACCAGATGATTGCCCTCCGCCCAAAGCACTAGATTGATTCCAGGTCTTAGCATCTCCTCCATCTCCCGAACCTGCTCCTTTGTCCCCCCAGCCACCAGCTTGAGCATTAGAACTGGGTCCTTTGTTCCAGCCACTGCCTTGGTCATCAGAACCTTCAATGTCTTTGCTTGATTGATTCCAAGAACTTGTTGATGATGCTTTACCACACGGATCAGTTAGTTCCCCGCCTGTATTAGTTCCTTCTTTTCCCTCTGTTGATCCACTCCAACCAGATAATTGGCCTCCGCCAGAAGCACCAGATTGATTCCAGGTCATAGCATCACCTCCAGTCATCCCTGCTTCTCCTGAGCCTGCTCCTTTTGTCCCCCAGCCACCACCTTGAGCACTGGAACCAGGTCCTTTGTTCCAGCCACCCCCTTGATCTTCTGAACCTTTAATTTCTTTGCTTGATTGACTCCAGCCCTCATCAGAAGGATTTGATGACTTCCAGCTGTTTCCTTGACCCCAGGCAGCATCACTGTTTGCACCAGAAGGTCCTTTGTTCCAGCCACCCCCTTGATCTTCTGAACCTTTAATTCCTTTGCTTGATTTACTCCAGCCCTCACCAGAAGGATTTGATGACTTCCAGCTGTTTCCTTGACCCCAGGCAGCATCGCTGTTTGCACAGGTTCCCTTGTTCCAACCACCAGCAAGGTCACTGCCACCACTATCTTTGGCCGTTCTTGACTGGTTCCAGCCTGAACCTTGGCTACTCCAACTACCACCTTCATTGCTTGTTCCACCACTTCCAGAATTCCAGCTATTCTGTTGGCCCCTATCACCACCTCCTCGGTTCCAACTGCTTCCACCACCATTATTTTTCCATCCTCCACTGCTATTGTTTGCCCCATTCTTCCAGTCAAAGGTCTTATCTTCAGCAGAATTGTTGTCACTCCAACCACCATTTTGATCCCTCCTTCCTCTGGCTCTACCACCAAAGCCTCCTCTGTCCCCTCTACCTCTAAAGCCCCCTCTGTCTGGACCACCTCTGCCTCCAAATCCACCTCTGTCGGATCTGCCTCTACCTCCATAACCCCCTCTGTCTGAGCCATTTCTACCTCCAAAGCCTTCTCTGTCACCTCTACCTCTAAAACCCCCTCTGTCTGAACCATCCCTACCACCAAAACCACCTCTCCAACTCCCACCACCTGCCCTATTACCACAGTTCTCAGTTTGGCCTTCATCATCACAGGCTACAGAAGCATCCTGGTTACCATCACCATATCTAGAGCTCCAACTGCTTTTCTTGTCCCAACCAGATTCTTGGTTCACATCACTAGATCCAGAGTTCCAATTACTTTTCTTGGCCCAACTAGAACCTTGGTTTGCATCTTTGGACCCAGAATTCCAGTTGCTTTTGTTGGCCCAACCAGAATCTTGATTTCCATCAGCATTATTGGATTTGGAGTTCCAATTGCCCTTCTTGCCCCAGTCAGAGCCAGCATTTCCACCTGCATCACTTGATTCGGATTTCAAATTGCTTTTCTTACCCCAGCTAGAATTCTGGTTTCCATCTATCTCGCTGTCCTTTTCAAGTTCAGGAGATTTCTGATTCCAACAGCTTTTACTACCCCAACCAGATGACTGGTTGGCATCTACATGACCAGTTTTATTATCCCAGCTTGATGACTGGTCTCCTTTAGAAGCTTTTGGAGGACCCCAGTCAGACGGCTGGGTGCCAGCCCCACTCGTTCCAGTTTTCCATCCAGTTGTATTGTCACCAGTTGAAGCTTTCCCTGAGTTCCACTTGCTGCCTCCACCCCAACTTCCACCTGGTACTTCATCCACAGCAGAAGCACTGTTCCATCCAGAAGACGAGTTCATGCAACTTGATTTGGGTGCTCTCCAACTAGCACCATCATTTTGCCCTTCTGAAGACAGATTAGAAACAAAACCTTTGCTCCCATTATGACCTTGAGTTTGATCATTGTTCCAACTCGATTTGTTCCCACTGTTCCATTTATCCACGCTCCCACCGGTCTCTTTATCTGCTCCCCCAAATTTGTTCCAACCTGATCCACTATCACCCCCAGAAGAAACAGACTTCCATCCGCCCTCTCTACTTCCCTCAAACCCCTTGGATTTGCCCCAGCCACCTCCTTGATCGTTGCCAGTTGAATTGTTTTCTCCACCTTTCCAACCTGAAGACTGACCATCACCAAAGGATCTTCCTCGGCCAAACTGATCTCTACCACCATGACCACCTCCTCTTCCCCTGCTCCCACCTGAACCATGACCCCCATCAGATGTCTTGTTCCAGCCACCAAACTCTTGATCTCCATCTGGTCTATTCCCATTACCCCAAGATCCCCCCCCCTGTTTACCCCAAGAGGATTCTCCCTGTTTATTCCAAGATCCCCTATCAGAACCAAAGGCCTTTGGCTTATTCCAGCTATCAGTCTGATTCTGGTTATTAGATCCATCTTTATTCCACTCAGTTGCATCTTCACTTAAAATTTTCCCATTGCCCCAACTTGAAGTTTGACCTGCACTATCAGCTTTGTCTTTCATCCAGCCACTTCCTTTATCAGCTTCTGGTTGAGTGCTGCTCCTGCCTGCCTTACCCCAACCCTCAGTTGGCTTTTCGGCACCATTTTTGCTTTCCCGCTTCTCTGCAGCTTTACCCCAAGAATCATTTTGTGCAGCACCCTTATCTTGTTCTTCTGCAGCTTTACCCCAAGGGTCTCCTCCATCTTGTGATTTCTGTTGATTCCACCCAGTAGTCTTGTTACTCAAGCAGTCCTCTCCTGTGACAGAGCTTTTATTCTTCTCCCAGGATCCTGCTTCAACTGCATCATTACATTTTCCCCACGAACCCACTTGATTCTTCCCGGTAGCTGCCTCACCCCAACTGCCATTTTGGTTTCCAATAACAGTCTTTCCTTTGTCCCAAGCAGATGCTGCAGCATCAAAAGAAGATTTTTCATCTCTTAGGATTCCTTGACCCCAGTTATCTCCAGAACCTCTTGAAGAGCCTGGCAGATCTTCATTGGATAAAGTTGCTTTACCCCAGCCAACAGATGCACCACTGCTAGAACCAATGTTAGAAGCAGCTTTGTTCCAAGAGTCAGCTGCAGCTGCACCCCAAGATGAAGTCTGTTTTGCTTTAGCTTGACTCCCCCAAGTATCATCTACACATTCCAAAACATGCAGTTAGCCACTTTGGCGCTTGTGATACATTCATTACAAAAGATATTGCATAATGTATACGCTCATCATGTACTTTGATGCTTCTAACACACTACAATGGCATGGCTGAACTGCCACCATGAGGAATAATTACACACCTTTATTTGGTTCATTATCTACAGAACTTGATGGATTTACAGGGTTGGTTTCAGGTTGAAGCTGCAGAAAACAGAAAGCTCAGGAGTTATCACTTTATGCTGTTGTTTGGGGTGGGGTAGAGAGAGAGAGAGAGAGAGAGAGTTCATCACTAACCGTGAAGCCCGGGCTAGACCAAGAAGTTCTGCAAGAAAATGCATATCAGATTATAGACAAAAGTACAAATCAAAAAGAAAAGTAATGTGTAGAAACAATTCAATAAAAAAGCTACAAGGAAAGAAACATGAAGATGCTGATAATTTCCAAATCGACCAGCATGTGGTACTGAACCATTGCTTCATTTGATAATTTAATTCAATAAATTCAGTTCAAACACAAATTCCACTAAATCAACACAATTAGATCTTCAAAAGCTTAGCTTTACAATTCCTTTTTGCATCAACAATAATCATACACACAAACATAGTGGCCATAATCAAATCAGACGGATTCACCACTGCCATATCCATTCCCATCACAAAACATACAGAATTTCACTTGCACAAATGTCAACAAAAAAACAGGTTTCTATCTAAAATACAGTAAATCCACATTGTCAAGAAAACTTAAAGCCCTGCACAAGCTTTGCTCGTGACTGTGTTTTAATGACCCTCTTCAGCAAGCACTCCTCTATTGGAGCTAAATTGCATGGTAACTGGGAAGTTCTTTAGAGATGAATTCTCTTTTCTTACTCAAAACAACTGCATGTTAGCATTATTTCACTGAACACCATGTCATCCAGTGACAATGCATAGCAAACTTATGCTGCCATGCATCAAGCAAGAAAAAGCAAAAGTCTACTAAATACTACAAACTAATATCAAACCTTAAAATTATTAAGTGCAAATATAACAGCTATAGTTTCAGCCCATGACTAGGACCCCCATTTACAGTTTCGGCCCGTAGGAATTATGATGACACAACCAATAGCTACTTTAAAGCATACATCACCAGCAAGTGCATGAACAGAACTTTGACAATAAAAAGAAAAGGAAAACCTTTCAGTGGAGAGGCCACCAGCATTCCAGCCATCACCTTCAGTTGATGTCCCAGCTCCACCTGTCCAACCTTCAAGAATACAAAGTTAAAAGGAAAATTAATTATGTCAGATATCAACTCGAGGAAAAAAAACCACTTAATATCATCAGAAATTTTTTATTTTCTGAGAGTAATCGAATTCCCACCTCCAGAGCCACCTTCATTTCCAAGTAAATCAAATGGTTTGAAAGAACCGGATCGTGGATCATCACTTTCATAAATAGAAAAGAACCATGTCAGTGCACCTTCAAAAGGCAATCCAGACCATACTCGTGAAAAAAGCTGAGACAAATAGGATTTAGCTATAAAATATGCACCTTACAGACATGGCGGAGCTCTTTGCACGGAGCTCAGAAAGATGCTCACTTTTAACTTCAGAAACATAAACCAAAAAAATTAGAAAATAGGTAAACTGAAAATCAAACAGAACCAAAGGTAACCTTTTCGTAAAGAACCTGTAAGAACTTTCTGCTGAGAACCAAGCTTCACAGTAACATCAGAATAGCGTATGGCCAAGACCTGGCATAGATACCCCTTCAAAGGTCCTACTCGGATTCTCAAGGTTTGACCAATGGAGAACAATCCATCCTTCTCGCCTTGGTTGACTGCAAAGAATAACAAAGCCAGTACAAGAAACTTTACATCAGAGTCAAAACTGAAAAAAGAATAAAACTACAAAAGGCACAATTGCAATGCATACAGCCACGGCTATTTTCTTTCGCTTGCCACGGTTTTTTAGGTGATAAGGGGGATTTGGGAGATGATGGGAAATCTTCAAAACCTAAAGAGCCTGATTCACTATCCTGAAATGAGAGCAAAGAAATAGTCATTTAAAGCACCAGAAACAATTCAGGGTAAGAGAATGGTGTAGACAAAATGATGCGATTGCTCTTTTCAAAAGGCACAACCTTTCCATAGCAAGCATCAAAAGAAAGCTTGAGTTTTTCACACATTTGAGCTTTCGAACAGAAATAACCACAATCTTCTGTTTCATTCTGATCATATATAAATATGATGCCTCTGTAGATTTGCTTAACAATTCCTTGCCTATCCTGCAAAGAGCAACTTGCATGATAGTCTCAAGCCTAGTGTGGCAATTTGCTTCAGAATCACATTAAAAAAAAAAACAGAAGAAATGTGAAATTAGTGTCAAACCTTCAATGGACCTTCCAAAACCTTAACAGTATCGTTAACTGACATGGTTTTCTTGTGATGATCTAAAGCAGTAAACTTCATATCAGTGGGCCCATTCTTTAGATCGCGTATTGCAACAGTAACCACATCAGGTTTTTCAGGTCCATGTTTTAGAATCTGGAGCAGCGGAAAAAATATGAAGAATTCTAATCCTCACATTGAACATTAAAGAAAGTTAAATAGCCAGCAGCAAAGCCACAAAGCAAGTAAACTAGATTCCATACCTTGTAAGATTCATCTTTCTCCATACCAACAATAAGACCAAAATCTTTGCGGCTGCAAGCCGGTAATACAAAATCAAAGATTATAATTTACATATTATCAGATCACAGAAAACCACTAATTGGAGTGGAACTTACCCGAAACACACAAGATCATACAGTTCGAATCTATTCTGCCCAGATGCTGATGAGCCCTCTCCTTTCTCACCACCTTTCTCATTTCCAATTATCCGTTTTTTCTTCTGTCCAACATATATCTGTGCAAGCCATTCCAATTTCTCTGACTCATTATTCTCAGAAGACTTGAACTTCAACAACTCCTCTTCTGAAGGCAAAACGCTCAAGCAGCTTAAAGAATCTATAGATACTCTTTTATATAAATATCCATCCTTGAGCATCAGGCCATCAAGAACCTCAAACATCTTGCCAGTATCACGGTCACGTCTATATTGAATCAGAGGCCGGAACTCCCTACACAAGTCAAATATAATTGCATATAAGAAGTCATGACATTAGAAGTCAAATGAACTATATGTGGGATATGGATATTACTCAAGTTCACTTGAGCTGATTAGTCTCGGAGCTGGTATGGCAGCTTTCTTCTTTGCAAGTCCCCCTCCCTGTGAAGCAAATTGGTTAAGAAATGCTTTTCATGAAAATCACAAATAAAGCATCAAACTTGCCACCATGTGCATGTTATAATCTGCAAATAATGTCCTCAGAATAGAAGGAACAAGATTTTAATATATAGATACATGTGTGTGTTAACTGTTAATAGTCTTCTTATAAATTTGAAGCAGTGGAATCCACTTTGAACTAACATATAATCAAGGTATATCTGCAGTATTGGCACCCAAAATTCATGAAATCACCATTAAACTTGAAGATCCATAACAAAATAAACATAATTCAAAACTATATTAGAAGCAGAGGATGCTAGTTCCACTCTTCAAAGTCTCACAAATTTTTGCGCCAATGCTTGCAAATCAATTCTTGGAATCAGCTTCACTGTTGCTTTTTTCCGCACATCATTCACAGCCACAATCTACAGAAACAAAATTACTTCAGAGTAAAGACAGATTAGTTTTTGCAACAAAGCAAGAAACAGCCAACAAGCTCATTGGCACTCCACCTGTGCCAAGTCCCCCTTATAGTTCCCATTCTTTACACGAGCCCACATGCCCTCAGAAACTTGATTACAACTTTTTCGGATGGAGAGCAGATGAGACACTTCATTTTTAGGAACTGGAGCCATCCTGCTAGAATATATGCTACAAAGCCCTTTACATGCCTAAAATCAGAATTATAGAAGATAAATAGAAAAATATTAGTTTACTAATAAAAATAACCTGAAAAGGAGCAAATTCCCCAGCACAGAAAATAATAAATTCCTTGTTCAGTGATAAAAATATGTTACCTCAATAATATCAATTTGTTTGTCAGCTTCAATATAAATATAACCCTTAACATGATCAATGGAAAATGCAGATATTATCTGCAGTTTGGTACCCAGAGACTTCAAGTCAACAAACTTTTGCATGAGGCAAAAAGCTGAATGCCTCTCACGTCCAACCTACAACCAAGAAGTTCCAGTTGACGACTGTAAACACATGCAAAGGCAATGGTGGTAGATGTTAAGGGATGCAATAGAAACAACAATGCCGGGGGTGGGGATATTTGCCTATATAATGCACATCCTACCATGCATTTCACTTTCCAGATAGTTGGATCCTTTGCAGAAGGTTCAAGATAATTTCTTTCCATGGATCTTTTAGCCTCATCAGCATCTTCAGCAAAACGAAATCTGGGATTATTCTTGAAACGCTCTTCCATCATCTTATCAAATTCTTCCCCGTCCATCTCCTCCTCTTTGGGAACAATTGGAACATTTTGGGTTTTTGGTGGATCATTCTTTACTTTCAGCTCTACATCATATTCTTCATCCATAAAATCTGTTCTCCACAATTAGGAGAAGATTAAGATTAGTAAAAATAAGCTTTCCTGATCCAAGGCAGAGAGGCAAGGGAACCCAGATAATACTGTAATGTTGAAAAAAGAAAAGGAACATGGTATGAGCATGACCTGAAAAAAAGATCCTATACAAAGGCATTCCATTTAGCTCAAAACCCAAACTATATAACAAAAGACAAAAAAGAACATCCACAATGCAAAACAAATCCTGATTGCTCCAATATTTCTATTAAATCTGCCATAACATCAATTTCCTAAATACTAATTCTATAAAATCTCCAGTGAATCCACCGTAAAATTAACCTCAGTTACAACAAGTAAATGCACTCAAATACCCTCAATGAACAGTTTTACAGCACAGCAAGCTCAAAAACAACTTCACAGATCCACTTGCACAGACAGAATTTTTGAAAACACGGGGCCTTGCCACTTGTTGCGAGCATGTAAAACACCTCCACTAACAAAACCTCACAGACATAACAAATGTATAACCCAAAATTTCTTTAAAAATACCTCGCAGAAAAACCTACACAAAAGCCTAGTAAAACAACATGCAGCACCGATACAAGACAAGTGGAAAAAACATAAAAGTAAAAACACACCATTTGACCATCTCAGAATCGCTGCTATGTCACACAATTTCCACTAAAATAAACTTTACTTGGAAAATCAAAACTAAAAAGAAGATTTCCTAAAATCCATCAAGCACCACCAAAACATAATAATAATAATAATAATAATAATAATAA
>Ga0325402_1002600_pt1 | contig 15896 bp, 6 predicted proteins | sample PopdelMetagenome_22_FD_207212 | JGI IMG/M metagenome (GOLD analysis project Ga0325402, IMG submission 207212) | Populus deltoides microbial communities from Bellville, Georgia, United States - Xylem-PdKOR-R3 | ecosystem: Host-associated > Plants > Phyllosphere > Stem > Wood/Secondary xylem... | reverse complement strand
GAAATCCACTATTGCTTTATGGGAACTTTTCATGAAAGTAAGATTGCCCAAACAGGAGGGTAGTGGACCAGAGAGCTGGTTTTGTGAAACATCCAAAATGCTTAAGTATTCTAACAAGCATAACTGAACAGGGAGCTCACCATCAAAGATATTATCCCTCAGAAGAAGAACACTCAATGATGAAAGATTGCCAATCCAATTTGGAATGGAGCTGGTGAAGGTGTTATCTCGAAGATCCATCGTAACCAGGAAAGAGCTATTATAAAATCCATTTGTTAATGGACCGCTCAATCTATTTTTGGATAGATGAATATGGGTTATTTGTGGTGGATTGAAACAAGATGGCATATTTCCAGACATGTTGTTCTCAGAAAGGTCCAAATATTCAAGCTGGTCAAACTTACAAAAGTCTCTTGGGATCAGACCCTTAAAATGGTTTTTGGACAAATCAATTGCTTCAAGACCCGTAAAATTAACGAAGCTCCTTGGAAGCATGCCTGAAAATTGATTGTTACTCAAATCCAATACATTCCACCATTTCCACCCATATAATGGAAAATCTGATATCTGACCCCAAAAGTTGTTACGACTTAGGTAGAGAAAAGTCAGGCCAGAAGAATTGAACACCGAGGTCGGTAATTGCCCACCCAAATTGTTGTTTGACAGCTTGAGAACCCATATTCTTGTTAGTTGTTCTAGTTTTACTGTAGACAATTGATTGTTGGATAAATCTAAAAATGAAAGAGAGCTAATATTTCCTAAACAAGAAGGAATATAACCTGGGAATCCATTCTTAGCCATCCTTAAGATCCACATATTTGGAAAGATCAAACAAATATCTTTTGGAATTTGACCATTCATGTTGTTGTTGGATATATCTAATTCGATCATATTCGGACATGGGTGATCTGGCAACTGTAAAGCACCAACAAAGGAGTTCTCACTCAGATATAGTTGCTTCATTCGTGTATTGTTCTTAAGCAACCACGATGGAAACATTCCGGCGATGTTGTTGTGGGAGAGATCAAGGGTTCTTAAGTCGTATTGGTAATAGAGGAAGTCAGGAATTTCTACATTGAGTGCTTCCGATATTGGACTTCTTGACAAGCGGAAAAAGACTAGTTGGAACTTTGGAATCAAATTATCAAAGGCAGCAAGTTCCATTACTAGTCTGTTGTTCTCACTGGAGAAGAACTTGAGGCTTGAGTGGTTCATGAAAGGCTTCATTGAAGTGGGAACTTCAAAGAGGTTATTTGATAGTGAGAGGAATTCAAGGGATGCGAGGTTAGTAAGAGGACCAAATGCAATATTTCCAGTAAACTGGTTATTAGAAACATCTAATAGTTGTAGAGATGACAAGTTCCCCAAACAATCTGGGAGTGAACCTCCAAAATTATTTCTAGCGAGATCTAACTGCTCCAGATTCTTCAATTCACACCAACCTATACAATTTATCTCGAAACAGTAAAAACAATGTTGAAAGAATCTTTTATTGATGATGTAATTATAGGCGGATGGAGAGTTGTTAATTTACCTTGAGCGGGTAGGGTGCCATGGAGGTCACATTCAGCAACAGACAATACTTTAAGAGCAGGCAATGCTCCAGTGTTCTGGAGAAAGTTTATTGGGAGAGAAGTATTATCTAGATGCAATTCTTCAAGGGTGCTAGAATTGAAGAAAGTCCCTGTGGAAAGAAAAAGAAGAAGAAAAAAGATATGATGAAAATAGTGGTGGTACAGAATGGTCATTCCATTCAATATTATTAATTAAGATTTTAAGAAACTAAACTATGATTAACCTTGACTTAAATTAGTATCCTTGAGAGAAAGGGTCTTCAGGGATATTGGCAATGACTGCAGGAATTCCAGTGTCCTTAAACCTATGATGTGTAGAATTGAAAACAGGCAATCAGGTAAGTAGTGAAATTAAGTGTTATCTTGATCGAGTTTTTAAACCTATGATAAAGAACTGATACTTTTGTAGTGAGATGATTTTTGGATAGAAACAACAAATTGCCTTAAAAATCTAGAGATTTCAAAAGGTATTGTAAATAACAGAACTTTACCATTGACAGCCGTCGATCCTAGCAACATATTGCCTGATAAATTTAAAGACTTGAGATAAGAAAATCCACGCAGATGTGATAAAATGTTGTCATTGAATATATAATTATGGCTCAGGTCCAGGTTCTCGAGTTTCCCCAAATGCGATGATATGATCTCAAAACCTGCAAGAGAGTTGTTTCTAAGAGTAAGTCATAATTATGAGCTCACGATAGAAACTAAAGATAATTAGAATTGATGAGATGCTGTTGTTCAACTGATATATGATTCTCAAATTATACATAAAAAGATGGAAGTTATGATAGACTTACAAAACAAGATAAAGAAACTTATAATTAAGATCTCATCGGTATTTAAAACAAGAATAATAATCGATCCTAGATAGCAACATATTGTCCAAATATTTCACCATAAAATCACCCATCACCATTCACCACGACCATAAGGCAATATCCTCCACCACAGAATAATATTTTGATTAAAAAAAGGTCCAAAATAATATAAAACCATGATTAAAAAGAGAGGAAATAATAAATGGCTACAAACAAGAATTAAATATCAAATATGTGGGTTTTATGTTGTTCTCTTTATTGATAAAACAGTCGAGAGTTTTTCTAATAGAGAAATTGGCAATCTCTCGTTGGCTGTCTAGTGATTTGTAATTACAAGTTTTAATAATTACAATTTTCTTAATTATAATATTCTAGGAGAGAGCTTCTTATTATGTTATTCAAAACCCATTCAAACTCAAATGCATTTTTCTTGATAAAGAAACAATATAATTAAGAGAATGTCATGTGAAGCATTTAGGTAGAAACTGTGCATTATACCTGATCCTGTCAACATATTAAACGATAGATCCAAAGACTTGAGGGATGAAAGCCCACTCAGAATTGATAAGATGCTGCTGTTCAATCGATTTTCACTCAGTTCAAGGTTCTCTAACTTTCTCAGCCTCATCGGTTGGAGTTGAAAACCTACAAGATATACATAAAAAAATATACAGTGCATAGATTAAGGAAGAAGATAGATTGCCAGTAATTTTTAATCATCCTAGTTTTGATCTCTTTAATCTCTTCCTGTCTTATTAGAAAAACAATTATTGGATAAGATCAAAGCTCCATAGATATAATTCTTCATAGATGAAAGCTAGCGCAATCAAACATGATGAAATGCTATCGATCGTTGATTATTATATATATATAAAGTCCTCAATTTTCTTGATAAAGAGAATGTAACTTACTATTGATAGATCCTGTCAGCTGATTGAATGAAAGATCCAAAGACTTGAGAGATGAAAATCCAGTTAGAGATGGAAAAATGGTATCGTTGTATTGATTCCACCTTAGATGAAGGTTCTCCAGCTTTTTCAACCTTGATGACAAGACCTTGAGACCTGCATGATGTTCCTCAAAAGCATAGAAATGATATGAGAAGGAGAAAAGAAAAGGTTTCGAAGCTAAATAATTAAAAGGTTACCATAGAAGCTACCTCCTGATCCAGCTGTCAACTCATTGCCTGATAGATCCAAAGACTCGAGAGTGGAAAGGTTACCATTGAAACATGACAAAATGCTGTTATCATTATTAAATCGGTTTTGACTTAGGCCAAGTTCCCTCAGTTTTGATGATAGGACTTCGAAGCCTGGAAGAGAATCATCAAAGCAATATAATTGATGACATTAAACACCAACCAACCTTCATTTATTTTATTATTATAATTAAGTGCAGAAACATTGAACTAACCTTCATTCTCCAAGCAACCAACCAATCCAGTATATGCCAATTCAAGACTTTGCAATTCTTTGAAAGGCTGAAACAAAGATGCGTTGAGAACCCAATCGCCCAAGCTCTCATCCCTTGCTCCACTAAGATAGAGTAGGATCACTCGCCTTGTAGTGTTATCACACTCGATCCTACGCCACTCACAACAATTACTATTGTTGTCCACCCAATCTCCCAAGAAAAAGCCATATGGGTCGATCGAAGATTGGATCTCCAAGAGACCAATCCTCTCTTCCTCCAAACACCCATAACAACTAAATGACCATTCGCCAACCAAGGTCAATAATGCTAGCAACATCCAAGCCCCCATTCTTTTCAACATCATCGTAGATAATTCTATGAACTACTACGTAGAATATTGTTGTTTGTTATGTGCCTTTGGGCAACCATGGAGGGTCCTATTTATACTACGCTCTGGCCATTTAATTTCCATGACTTTATCTGCATATCTTGTGCAGGTTCATGTTTTGATATTTGAATATTATTTTATTTCTTTTTGGAATATTCTTGGATTTGATTATTTTTTTTTGGAATATTCTTGGATTCACTACAACATTTAACAGTTTTACCAATAGAATTTTTCCGTCGGCGTAAGACACATATTCTGTCGGTAATTAATTTACCAATGAAATCACCGACAGAAATGCTCCATCGGTGAATCTTTCATCGATAATTTTTTGTCCGTTGGTAATAAAAAATATTATTACCGACGGATTTACTGACGGAAAAAACGCGTCGGTAATAATATTTTTTTATTACTAATGAATTTACCGATGGAATTTCCGTCGGTCATTCCGTCGGTAATTATTTAAAAATATTTTTAAAAAATCATTTTATAAAATTATAAAATAATTAAATTAACATAAATCAACACTCTATAATATATACTCAAAATGCTTGGAAAAAAGAATAAGAAAATCAACTCAAACAAATTTGCAACAAATATATAAAACGAAAAAATAAATTCAACTAAAAAAATTCATATAAAAAAATAAAGTTGCAATTGCTAAAAATTTAAAAATCCTATAAATAAATCAACTAAAAATTGATCTCATATGAAAAAACAAATCTCACAACAACATTTATACAATTATTAAGAACAAAAACAATTTAAAATAAAATAAAATAACAAATATAGTGAAAAAATCATGAAAAAAGAAGAAAAAAGAAAAATCTTACCTTAATATAGTTGCAAGTGAAGTTAAGGAGAGAGAAAAATAATCATAAAGCATATTAATTAAAAAAAAAACTAAGAGGATAAAAGAAGAAAGAAGAAGAAGACATACCCGAGCATGGAAGAAAAGAGAAGGAGATGAGGAAAGAAAAGAAGAGAAAGAAATAGATATTGATGTTTTTTACATATAGTGAAGAAGAAGAAGAAGTAGTAGAAGAATAATAATAATAAGAAATGAGTCTGTCTCTTGTGAAATAAGGGGATTCAGGCTTTTTATTGGAACGCGTTAGCGATGGATTTACCGACGGATAATTGAATATTAATATTTTTTAATTATTCCGTCGGTAATTTCATCGGTAATATTTAATTTAAATTTTTAATTTTGTAAAAAGTTTTCAGAAACCGCCAACAATTACCGACGACTTTTCAATCCGTCAGTGATTTCGTCTGTAATATTTAAATGAAAATTTTAAATTAATTGAATTTTTTCAGAAAACCGCCAAATAACACCGAAGACTTTTCAATCCGTCGGTGATTTTGTCCATAAAGAACAACAATTAACAGTGCAATTGGAAAGTGAACAGTTCTGGAGCTCTCTGGAAAATACCGACAGAAAATTCCGTCGATGATTCCCTTTGTAATTGACATGATGAACAGTATTCACAGTTTACCAACGAATTTACCGACGGAATAAATTCCGTCAGTAATTCCGTTGGAAAAAATGACACGTCATTATTTTTTTTTTTTGCTATGTTTTAATTTTTTTTCCCCACTGTAATTCCCTTAGTATATACCGAGGGAATGTTTTCGTCGGTAAAATCCCTCAATTTACTGACGGAAATATTCTCTCGATATTTCTGTTTGTATTTATTGATTTTCTAGTAGTGATTTAAATATTATTTTATTTTATTGTTTAGCACTTAAAGGCCCTCAGGCTTATCGAAGGAAATTGCCTTCGTCCCTGTTAGTAGTACCACAAGAACCTCTCTATAACTGTAAACATCACTTTTGTCCGTCAGTTGGCTTGTGTGCAAGTACTCAGGGTCTAAGTATCCTAGAGTACCTAGCACCATTGTTGACAATTCAACTTGATCCAACGGAATTAACCTAGAAGTGCCAAAGTCTGACACTTCGGCCTTTATGGTGTATTTGTCGATAATATTGATTTGAATATTATCTTTTGCAGTTCGGCCTTTATTTTATTGTTCAGTTCGGCCTTTAGTCTATTTGCATTTAATTATATTTTGGTTGTTAATTATCAAATTTATATAAAAAAATAAAATAAAAAAATTATTACAGTACTTCAACATTGTTATCAACATTCGTGTGATTCCGCTTAAGATTTTTTTGACTTTATAATTGTATTTCTCTCGTTATAATTTAATAAGGTTAATAACGTTGATTAAAACCACATTATAACAAAAATTGAATTGCATAAAAGTAATTAACAAAAACTTGTATTATATTAAAATCATGCCTGCAAAATGAAACAATATGTTGATAAAAATGAACCACAAATGATATTATTTCTAAAATACTTCTGGTTATTGTCATGACAATAAGTCTTCTTCTTTTTCTTTCTAAAGTACCTATCAATCTATTTTTTATAACACAATCAACAAGTAAGATGGATAAAAATTTGCAGTGTGAGGCTATATATTGCCATCTGCATTTTTAATTTCCACAATATAGCCCAGTGGGATGGTCCATAAGACCATTGCTATCAAGCGTTTTTTCTACAAGATGGGTCCATGAGACCATTGCCCCGTAAGTTTGGAAATGGATAATTAATATGCTTTAATTTCAATTTAGTTTACAAAAAAAAAAAAATTAAATGCTTAAGCATAAAAAATAAATCTCAAGTGTGAGAATGCAACCACCGATGAATTAACGGACAACGGACCTTAGATTAATTAATATATGATGCATCTTTCAATGGAAATGTAAATGCTTTACTAGATTATCATTTTTTTAAATTTTTTTATCATTTTTTTTTGTATTTGTTTTCTTGTTATATTTAATTTCTAGAATATATTCCTAACGTATTTTGAATTTTGAAAGATTGAAAGATGAAAAACAGAAAAGAAAGAGAGACAAAGTAGTTCAAAAGAAGAAGAAAAAAGAACAATGGTGAAAGAAAGAGAAGAGAACAAGAATGGAGCAGTTTTTATTAACTATATAAATTAATTTTATAATTACCAATATTAAATTCAGAAGATGTACACATTGCAAATATGTAAGCATATCATGTGGTTTAAAAGAAATGATTTTTATAAACATATATGGCTTAACAATATTAATCAACTCTTAATATCTTTTATTTTATATGTATTAATTTGTGAAGGTATTTACTTGATGCGAATTATATTTCTAATTTTTTATTAAAAAAATTCTATATACTACAACTAGCTTAAAAAAGTCATGTTCATCTAAAAAAACAAAAAAAAATGAATTGCATTTCCATCATGCATTTATGAGTTGGTGAGACCATTTCCATCTGCACATTGGTCCATGAGACCGTTGCCATCATGCATTTTTCCTCGAGGAGAGGCCGTGAGACCTCTTCCGACCATCATGCATTTTTTCCACGAGATGGGGCCGTACGTTTGGGGCTCTAAAAACTATGGTTTTTAATTTCATTATGTCATGTCTAGAATGGCAGGTATATTTTATTTCAATTTAAAAAACTGAGATATTTCATCTCGTTTGAATCTTATCTTGTTCCATGAATTCTAACCAGAATATTTCGGTTCTATTCTAGCCATTCATTTTATTATGGCCAAATAATGTTTTCTTTTGCTTTTATAAAAACAAATATAGCTACTTTTACAATATTAATCATATTTCTCATTCTAACTATTAGATTAGCATGAAATTTTACGAGAAATCTTTTGACATATTTTTACATCGCAAGTTAAAATTTTAGGGCAATCAGAGTCTAGAAAAACTTTGCGAGATTCCCGATGATATTTTCATAATTTTATTCAAATTCATAATTTTGTTTTGAAATGTCATTTTTTGTGTCTTTTTTTAGATTGATTTTTTTTAAAATTTCATAATTCAACAATAGGTTTATTGAATATTATGATTCATAATTTGTTTTGATTTGTTTTATTTAGGGTTATTATGGTCTCATGACTCGTGTCACGGATTTAAAAGATTAATCCAGATTGAAACGGGTCGATCCAATATGTTGTTGTCTCAATACTTTTTTAAAAAAATATGGCATCTTGAACTTTTTTAAATACAACTATATTTTTACCAGTCGTCCAGACTATCTTTGAACTCATCAAATCGATCGAGTCATATCGTTTCAGCTCTTATTTTTTTATTTATATTTAAAATTTAAAGTGTTACTTTATCTTAATCTGTGTAATCTATTGACAATTTAAATGTTGTGTAAGTAGCAAGCATTCTGGCAGCTCACTTTGCATGACAATGATGGATATGGAAGACTTGCTACTTTCTTTATGAAAATAACGTATGGAAAAGCATGCCTTAATTTTGATGGTAATGGCAAAATCAAACAGCATCGTTGATAAAATGAACCACAAATAATATTATTTCTAAAATACTTCTTGTTATTGTCATGACAACAAGTCTTTTTTTTTTTTTTTTTAAAGAGTCTATTTTTTATAACACCATCAACAACTAAGATAGATAGAAATTTGCAATGCGAGATGGATATGTGAGACTTTTGCCATCTGCATTTTTTCCACCCAGTGAGATGGTCTCTAAGACCATTGACGGGTCCACGTCATTGAAGATGAAAAACAGGAAATATCAAAGTGAAATGTTTTAGTATAAAGTAGATGTTAATGATGAAGAAAAGCACGTGGAAAAGAGAGGGATGGTGAAAATGACATTTAAGGGACTGTTTGGCAGTGCGCATAGAAAAGGGAAAATGTCATTGCCCTTTTGAGTGGTGTGTTTGCATTTGATTTGTTAATTTCGAGTTTTGTCAAAGAGTGATTACTGGTCAACAGGCTTTTTATTAATTTAATTTATCCTGTCATGTGAAGGGCCAACCCTGTCATTCATTGCCAGTCACAGTCACAAGTCTTGGTCTTACCATTTTACTATTTATTAATTAATTAATTGTTTGATTAATCAACGAAACTGTGCGTTTCTCATGTGATTTCTCAAAGACGGCCATGGATGATATATATACATACAACTTTTCAAAACAAAAAGGATTTTGATGGAGAGGACATTGAAACAAATTATCCTCGTGATACCATTGTCATCATTCAATTTTTTCCACGAGATCGGGCATATGCTTGGGGCTCTAAAAGATATTGTTTTTAATTTTATTATCTCACATCAAGAATAACAAGTATATTTTATTTCAATTTAAAAAATAGAATAAATTAGAAGATATTTTATTTTTAAAATTTTATTTTATTTTATAAATTTCACCTAAATTCTGACTATAATATTTTGATTATGTTCCAGCAATTTTATTATGATCAAATAATATTTTGTTTTGTTTTTATAAAAAAAATATAGTCTAGTTTTATAGTATCATATCTTTTAATTCGACTGTTAAATTAAACTAAAATTTTACGAGGAATCTCCTAACATATATTTATATCGCAAATTAAAATTTTAAAGCAATCAGAGTTTAGAAAATTTTTGCAAAATTACTAATGATATTTTCATAATTTTATTCAAATTGATAATTTTGTTACGAAATGTTATTTCTTACGTTTTTTTTAAAATTGAATTATTTCTAAAATACTTCTTGTCATTGTCATGACAATAAGTCTTCTTCTTTTTCTTTCTAAAGAGTATATTTTTTGTAACACAACCAACAAGTACGATGGATGGAAATTTGCAGTGTGAGATGGGACTGTGAGACTTTTGCCATCTGCATTTTTTCCACTCCAGTGAGATGGTTTATAAGACCATTGCCCCCGTAAACATTTATGAGTTTGTGAGACCATTTTCATCTGCACATTGGTCCCTGAGACCGTTGCCATCATGCATTTTTTCCACGAGATGGGTTCGTGGAAGTACTTTGGTTTAATAAGGAATGCTGTTATTGATTGGAAACTTTTTAATTAAAATAAATTTGATTATTTGATTGGAAGAAATCCTTAAATGTTATTAACACAAAGAAATCAATTTATTTTCTTAAGAAAAAAATATTGTAACCATATAAGTAATTTATTTATTTATTTTAATGAAATATAAAATAGTTTTAAATCTTGTGGTATATTTCTTGTCTTTAAGAGCTATGAACTTATATCTCAAAACTTCAAAACTAATATAAAGATATTAAGTGATCATTGAGTGTGTGTTAGTGTGTATATAATCCTTTTCAAAACAAAAAGGATTTTGATGGAGATCAGGACATTGCAACAAATTATCCACGAGATGGGTCGGTGATACCATTGTCATCATGTAATTTTTCCCACGAGATGGGGCCGTACGCTTGGGGCTCTAAAAGCTATGGTTTTTAATTCACTATGTCACGTCCAGAATGGGAGGTATATTTTATTTTAATTTTAAAAATGGAATAAATTAGAAGATATTTCATCTTGTTTAGAATATTATCTCCTTACATGCATGAATTTCACCTAAATTTTCACCAGAATATTTCGGTTGTATTTCGGCCATTCTATTATGTCCAAATAATATTTTGTTTTGCTTTTATATATATAAAAAGTATAATTTATTTTTATGATATCAATTATACCTTTTAATTCGACTATTGGATTAGACTGAAATTTTATAATCTCTTAATATGTATTTATATCACAAGTTAAAATTTTAGAGCAATCAGAGTTTAGAAAGACTTTGTGAAATTAATGTTGATATTTTTATAATTTTATTTAAATTCATAATTTTATTTTGAAATGTTATTTTTTATGTTTTTTTAAATTGATTTTTTTTAATTTTATAATTTAACAATAAATTTATTAAAAATTAAAATTCATAATTTATTTTTATTTATTTTATTTAAAATTATTATATTCTCATTACTCAGATCACGGAAAAAAAAAAACCTTTGCTTTAATTGGGAATGCTGTTACAAGTAATTGGACTCCGTGGGATGGGAGACCGTTGCCATCATGCATGTTTTTTCCACGGCATGGGTCCGTAAAGTCCTCTATAAAAGCTTAAACCTCCTTACTATCCTCTATATCAATTGATCAGCATTTATAAGATGGGGCTGTCTGTTCCTTCTGATGTTGATGGTTTTAGTAATGATGGTTTCTTGCAAGGATGGCTGCCTCTTGGAGTATATTGACTTCAGAATTAATTGTTTTGATAACAGTATTTTATTATTTGTGGAGTGATTTTTATTTTTTAAATTATTATATTTAGATTATAATAGAGTGAAAGAGTTAATAGGTTTAAAAGATTAGGAAAAAGCTAATATTAATTATAGTTAGGGACCAAACTGGAATTTTTGCAGATTTTTAAGGGTCAAATTATAATTTTATCAAATTGATGAAGGACCAAAATAAAAATATCATATTCATAACTATACTGGAATTTTGCCCATAATTTTTCTTTGATTTTGTCCAGAATCTCGAATTATGCTATAGGGACCAATCTGTAAATTTTTTCAAAGTTTGGGGATTAAACTGACATTTTCACAAATTGAGGGATCAAACTGAAATTTTTTCATCTTCAACCTCAAACCCAGATTTTTCACAAATCACCTATTGATATATCAAGATTTTTAACTAGATGAGGGTTTAGGTTATAGATTGGCCTAATACTCGGATCAAGATTTGGGTCAAGTTAGCTTATTGACTAGTATTAATAAAAAATTATATTATTTTAAGATTTAATTTAATCAAATAGATCAAACTACCATGCCATTCCACAATTAATTTATTTTATTATGATTTAGTGTTATGTTAACCAGGCAACATTTAATTACCATGATATAAAATACAAAAATAGTGGGAACATAAAAAACATGCTTTTATATATTTTTTATTTTAAAAGTACAAATTTTACTTTAAGACTATTGTAAAAAGATATTTATTTTAAATTTATTTATATTTTTATAATTCAAAAATTAAAAATAAAACAGAATTAATCCATACTCATCTAAAAACAATTAACTCTAACATCATTATTTTATAACAAAACTAGCAAAGATAATTTATTAATCACTAAGTTTTCTGGTTATAAATACATTAGTAATTGTCTTTGTCTCTTTTGTATTTCTAACTATTAACGAATTGAATATATAATAAATACCGAGTGAAAGAATAAATTTAGTTGTATAATGTACTAAATATTAAATAGGTGACTTTATAATCACCGAGCAGTGAATCAAACGGGAAGATTGAAAGAATAATTAAAGTGATTTTAGTAACCGACAAGTTGACCCCAAGTCAAAGTCTTTTGTGGAAAAACATGAATAAAAGGTTGAGGTAAGGTCATTATTATCAATAGAGGTGAGAAAAAAACCAGAAAACTAGAAAAAAATTAACTGAAAAAACCGAACCGGTAAAAAAACCGATTGAATCGGTTAAAATATTTAGGAAAATGTCCGGTTCGGTTTCCGGTTTTGGTGTGCCTAGACCGACCAACCCGAACCGAACCGAACCGGTTCGGTTTAGGAATGAAAAAAAAATATAAACCAAGCGGGCTGCCTCCTCCCATTACTTTCCCTTTCAACAACCCTAGCATACCATTTATTTGCTTTCCCTTTTACACAGCCGCCCCTCCCCTCCAACCCTTTCAATCTTCATTCACACTTCACACTTCACAGACACAGCCGCCCCCTCCAATCACCCCTACTTCCATTAACAGCCGTCCCCTCCCATTAACAGTCGCCTCCTCTTCACCCGTCAACGAGCTTAGGCTATTCTTGGACGACCATTCTTCGAATCTCGAAAGAAACCGTCGTGCGTGTGAGGTGGCGAAACTGTTACCGCTTCCAGATCTTCTTCAATCTATTGCTTCTATCAAAGCCGATTATATCGCTCAGGTAATCTTGTCATGTAATTACAGATTTAATTAATTGTTGCTTGTTGATTTTATATTGTTTCTATTTTTCTATTTTGAGGTGTTAATTATTTTGAACAATGTAAAAATGAAGGTGGACGAAATAACACAATTTGGAAAGGAAATTGGAATCGTTGTCCCTGTCTCAGATTCTCAGAAGACAATCAATGGCAAACAGTATGTCCTCATTTTTTTTCTTCTTTTCTTTCTCACTGGTAGATTGGAATTTGGAACTGCCAACAAAAGTTTGTATTCGAAGTTAGCTTTTTGAAAATTGATCCCATTATTTACTGTGGCTTAAGCTTTGAGATATTGCATGATTATGAATTAGTTCATATGAGTTGAAACTTGAAACATAGTCTGACAAAGATGGATTAGTCGATTGCTAGAAAATAGTTTTCAAATCTCTTTGAAAAATATCTGAATGGTGGGTTGATGCTGTGACATAACAGACCCGATTTGAAGGGAATCTTTGAGATATTGCATGATTATGAATTGGTTTATAGGAATTTGCTAGATTGATTTTTTTTCTTTTTAGAAGGGAATCTAATTCAAATACATTTTTTTCATCTACTTTTTAAGTTTAAATCTTAGAATTAATATCCAAAAAATTTCACCTTTGCTCGCCAAAATATAATTTTAATCTTAATAAAAAACTATATCTTAAAATCTTGATGGCTTACTGTGTTGCTATCCAACTAAGAAATTGACTCAAGTGACTTGGTGATATATAGTGGGGACATTCTATTTTAGACATGCAGCTTGTTGCCTTGTTCTACTTTCTTCTATAATCTATTTGAGAAAAATGTTGTTTATTTCTTCTAGACACTTTAGTCTTCCAAATTTCAGTAGTAACCAGCAAGCATAGAGGTTATGTATTGGGAAGATGAACTATCTTTTTATTTGCAGTGGCTGTGAAACTCTCTTTCTGTGTGTCTCTGTCTCGTGTGCGTGTGCACATATGCACATGTAATTCTTGCTTCTCTCCAGTTCCTTTCGTTTGCAAGTTATTGTTGCTAGAGTAGGTGCAACTAGTTCTTTCCTCTGCAAGTCGGGTTTGGTAAGATTGATTATAAAGAAAAAGGTATTGATAATGCACAATTTTGATTTTAGTGCTAATGTTAAGTGTGGCTTGTTTTATGATGGATAATTATGTTGACAATATTGGGCTTCATGAATGATGATGCCAGTTTATTTTTGGTCTTAATAAGATATACTACTGCTGGATTTGTACTCTTTATTTATATGGCAAATTCTTATTCAAATCTTTGATATTATCGCTAATGAAACTTCAATCTTGCCTCAGGTTATCGACCAAGTCAAAATTCCTCTTACAAGTATACAATATTGTTTTATTATAATGTTATTTGTTGTTTTTTCTTTAAGCCCTTTGAAGGCATTGGTTTGTAATTTGGATTAATTTGGATTTTAACTTATTGATGTGTGACTGTGTGTTATTTAAATTTTTTTGAAGTATGAGAAAAAAATTAGAAAGGTAAAAAATATATTGAACACAAGATTGACAATAACAACTTAATATAAATGAATATTTAGTGGCAAAAAAATTAAATATACTTTGGAATTTTTTAAGAAAATTAGATATTATTAACATAATTTATAAGCTCATTACAAAGCCCATTAAAAGCCCATTACGAAGCCAGAAAAATAACCATAGGTTTTTCCGGTTTTGGACCTAAAAAACCGGACCCAAACTGAACCGGAACCGATCAGTTTTGACCGGTTCCGGTTCGGTTTGGGTCCCTTTTTTTTTTGCCTTCTGGTTTGGTTGTTTTTTAAAGGTAAATCCGAACCGAACCGAAAATGATCACCCCTAGCTATCAAGCGTTTTTTCTACGAGATGGGTCCATTACACCATTTCCCCTCAAGCTTGAGAAGGGATGATATATGCTTTAATTTCAACTTGTATAAAAAATAAATCTTAATGTAGTGTGTTAGTGTCAAAGAACTATCTTAACCCAATAGTTTAAGTTATTAGGTAAGGTCTTAAAATATGATTTATATTATTCTTTAACACACTCTCGCAAGTAAAAACCCTTTGGATTTGAAACTTGTCCAGGTCACATTACCTTGTGTTTAATTTTTATCAAATAAATGAAGATGGTGAGATTCGAACTCGTAACTGCTTGATCATTAAGGCTCTGATACCATGTCAAAGAACCATCTCAACCCAATAGCTTAAGCTGTTAGGTAAGGTCCCAAGATATGATTTATATTATTCTCTAACACACCTCCTACCTTGTGTTTAATTTTTATCAAATAAATATGGATAGTGAGATTCGAACTCGTGACCGCTTGGTCATCAAGGCTCTGATACCATGTCAAAAAACCATCTCAACCCAATAGCTTAAGCTGTTAGGTGAGGTTCCAGGATATGATTTATGTTATTCTCTAACAATATTTTCTTCACTTTCTCTATAGTTTTACCTGACACTAATATTGTCAAAAAATGATATATACTTCTTGTGTTATCCTTCAAGATTTCAATTGAAAAGAAGGGTTGTAAAAAATTTAATTTTTATAAACATACCCTTAACTTAATTTGGATGTGGATAATTGTTTGCAATATATTTACATCCAATATAAACAATTCATCAATGATCAAGTCCGCATTGGTTAGCTAAAATATTTAAAATACTTACTCTTTTTTTTATTTTGGCCATGCGGTTCCTATATATATATATATATATATATATATATATATATATTAGTTGAAATTTTATGATGTCCATTAATCCTTTTAAATTAAAGTTAAGTTATTAATTATATCCTATAAATTTCTAGAAAAACTAATTCTCTCAAATTTCGTCGTCTTTTTTACTAACTATAGAAGGCGATTGCTACAAACTAAAATTTCAAGATGAAATTGAGAAATCTGAA
>Ga0325402_1002599_pt1 | contig 15897 bp, 14 predicted proteins | sample PopdelMetagenome_22_FD_207212 | JGI IMG/M metagenome (GOLD analysis project Ga0325402, IMG submission 207212) | Populus deltoides microbial communities from Bellville, Georgia, United States - Xylem-PdKOR-R3 | ecosystem: Host-associated > Plants > Phyllosphere > Stem > Wood/Secondary xylem... | reverse complement strand
TGTGTATAGCCAATGAAGTGGCTATGATGAGTATGGAGACAAATGCAGGATTGACTTTCATGGATATTGCCCCCATGCTAAAGATCAATGAGCTAGAAGACATTTGCCTTGGACACTAAGTGGATGAATTGTGGAGCATTAAGACGCGGCTGCTATGAAGGAGTAGAGGGCATGCGCATTGTAATACTCAGAGTATGAAGACAGATATGGATCAACCTTTAATGGGCTGCCCCCATGATTAAAGGTGGAGAGCTACCTGGACTCTTACGACTAAGAGCGAGAGACTCACGGAGAAGTAAGGCGTGGTTCCTAGGGTGGAACAGAGGGCAGACGCAACTCCTGGATGAGTAGACTCTTAGAAGAGCGGTGAGCTTGTGATCACACTGAGATACTCGGATAATGACTGTCGCACTTAAGAATATTCTGTTTGAGGGGGTGTTGTAAGCCTTGGTGTAAGGCTTGAAAAATCATTCCGGACCGAGCATGGTTGATACGCTCGAAGAGGAATGTTGTGTTGAAGACGCTCTCAGAATGGAAGCTTGGAAGAGCTGCAGAATGCAATCTTGTGCTGAAGAAGCAAGAGGACAATTGCCCACATAAATGGCAAATGAGGTGATTGTTAGGATATTGCCATTTAGTGGCAATACCCCACCACCAAGTTAGTGGTAGCTCCATTTATGCCACAATTAGTGGCATGCTTTAAGGCATTATTGGCCCCTCCATGTTGACCATGAAATGCCTATAAAAGAGGTATAATTATTTGAGAGCAATGAGAGTGAGAGACAACGTGAGTGTGTGAAGAGAATAGAGAGAAAGGGAGAAGAGCTGCAATGGCAGCAGCCTTGCTGCCATTGCACCAGCTGCAAGTGCAGCAAGAGAGTTGATGAGTTGAGTAGAGTGGACGTAATCCTCCTCCTCTACATGTATTTTTGTATCCTTTCTCTAATCTCTAATAATATAGACTCTCTCCCGTAGATGTAGGCGATTTGCCGAACCACGTAAATTATTGTGTCCGTGTGCTTTACCTCCTATGAGCAAATATCAATACATCACCGGTCGGAATCCCCAACAAAAGTTAGTTTATCAAATCTGTATAATCTCTCTGTCCAAGTCTTACAATGAAGAATTAAAACACCTTAGCTCACCTTTCCTTGGCCTCCTCTAGCACTCAAACCATAGGGGTTTTAAGTGACATGAAAGCAGCCTACTCACTCAAGCTAGCCTTTTCAAGAATTATAGCTCCAGCTTCCCTCAACTTCACAACAATACCTGCGTCATGACGCACGACTGATTCAAGCAGTGCAAAAGATCCAGACGTGGTGTTCAACGGTAGCAATGTTATCCTTGAGAAGGATAGGAATGCCATGCAAACCAACCAATGAACCTGGTGCCCTAACACTGAGCTCGTCATCAGCCTTATCAGCTTGGCAAAGTGCATCAGGATTTATTTCTATGACCCCTTTTAGGAATGAGTTCAGTCTATTAATTTCTCCAATGTAGAACTCAACCAGTTTCCTTGACGTAAGTTGGTTCTGCTTAAAAGCAAGTTGGAGATCACATATGCTTGCTACCTTGATCAAGAATGCATGGATTGGTATTGCTAAAATAATGAAAGTAAGTGACGAGAGGAGTGAGAAGTTTAGTACTGTCTTGGTAGCCATGACTAACTGAATGGAGAACTGTATTCTGCTTGGACTTGGATTTGACCGAGATGAGAAATGGTCCAACTCAACTCGAAGAACAAAAATTGCTGCTGTGAGTCATAGACACTTGCTGAGATGTTTTGTACTGCTCTTTGTCAGAATTGTCTGTTCTTTATCTTTCCAAGTATGTCATAATCATCTTTCTTAACATATCGCAGCATTGATATTAACTTTAGAAAAATATCCTTAAAGCACTGAGCTGAGGTACTCGCTAATTTACAAGCATGTTAAGCCTATAGGACCTCTGGTGCATATTTTGTCCAATTCATGGCTTATGGTATCTGCCGTCCATTTCTTGAAGTTCTTCTCTCTGGAGTTTCGCAGATTATATCACAAGAAAAAATTCGACAAAAGCAAATAAATTTGGCTCTACTGTATTACATTTCCTTACAATATTGTATGTTATTAAGCTTCTGTTTTCTTTCAGGTGTGACAACGCAGAGAGTATGCGTTTGTATCTGGGATTCAATTATTGATTGTACATAATTCAACGGGACATTAATATCTGCCAATTTTTCCATTTGACGCAGTGATCAAACCGCCAAAGCCATCAGAAAAATTCAGAGTAAGTAACACCATTTACATGTAGACAGCAGTTGAATTTGGACTCAGAGAAGAGATCGAAAGAAAGATAGAATTGTAAACTATCCTAAAGTAAGTTTAATTTTAAATCTTTCCTATCGGTTAATAATAAAGGTTTTAGAACTAATACAACGAGAGGAAAACCATCCAAGATGGACACAGAATCTGCTTGAAAAACTTCCTAACAAGCAAATCCTAAGAGACAGAACGCAAGCACGCTCGGAGTCCAAGATAGATGAAGAGATGGAGCACTGGACGTTGCTGATGCAGCACTGATAGGTGGGCTCAAAGGCGGAGGAGTCGGACTTGAAGTTTCTGGTGTGACCAAGATATCAATCTTTTGTCTAGCTTGGCAGTGATCAGGGAAAGCAGATATGAAGTAGAATGGCCAAGTCTATTAAGAGTCAGTGAATCATAGCCGTGGTGATTGTAGTAACTAGCTATTGGAGATGCTACATTGCATGACTTGAAATCTTGGCGAGTCACTTGCTTCACATCGTGGAATCGATAGTTGTGGTGGAAAACAAGAGTATCACCGACATGAAACTTCTTGTTGGCTGCCCAATCTTGGTAATCAACATCCCCCATGCTTGTCCAACCAGCAGAACCACCAACCTGGTAAAGACGAGCAGCCATGGAGACTCCACAAAGAGCCGTAGTCAAGAAGAAAATAACCAAAGTTTTCTTGAAAACCATGATTGAAAGACAATGAATTAATGGTTTTGAGAAAGCTAAACTTGTGAATAGAGAGCACTGGCAAGAGAAAGACCGCGAAGGTTGCTTGAATGAATTTGCGAGAAAACCAAGTCTGAGTACCTAGGTATATATAGTATTGATCTCATCCGAAACATAGAAGGAGAGAGATTTCCCGATTTTACTGGGAATTAAATTCACATGAAGACAATAAAATTGATTTCGGATCCAAGTTACTGCATATTTTTTTGTTACAAAACAGATCTGGCTATATTCATACCTTTAAGCCAACAAAACAGATACAAAATAACATACCCTAAGACCAAAAAAAAACTCTATAATTATTGATCAATGCAATATAAAACTTGGAATTTCAAAGAAGACATTCTTTTGAAGCTTCAAGCCTTGAATGTGGGAGGCTTTCTAATTTTAGTAGCCTGCTCAAAACCAAATGCAATCTGAATTAGCTTTGGTTCCGTACCCTTCAATCCTCCAAAGTTAATGCCAAAGGGCACACCCTTGTCATCATATCCTGCAGGGACATTGATCCCTGGGAATCCTCCGATTGCAACAACAGGTGCAATACCTGCACCAGGTGTGACCAAGGCATCTAGCTTATAATACCGCATCAACTTCTGAAATCCTTCTCTTGTCAGTTTCTCTAAATTTATTAATGCTGCCTTCTCTATTTTTCCGATCCCATTTGTAGCTTGAGCTAAAAGAAAGATGTCTTGACCAAATTCGTTGATCTTTTCCTGTATGGCCATTCAAATATATTAAGATTGTAAGATGTAATCATGCATTCTTAGAATTACTGGTGTAGCTTAAATATTGATCATTGTACACAAAAAATTGAAAGAAAACCTGTTCCCATATACTCACAAGATCTGCAAATTTTTGGTTGAATGCAATAACATCGGCTAAGGTTCGGACTGGGGAAGCCACCAGATCTTTCAAGTATGTATTCAAGGATATTTTGAACTCAGCTAGCAATGCTATTGCTTCACCGCTCCCAGTGAAATTTAAGATAGCATTGATGTTGGCTATTTCCAAATGGTCAACTATAACTGAACCTCCTTGTCTTCATTTGAAGATAAAACTTGTATTACATAATCTCATATTTGATAAAAAAAAAATACTTAAATTAATGGTTAGAATATTTTTTATTACCTTAGTGTTTGAAGATGGTACTCAAAAGCTTGACTCTCTGCTTTACTGGCAAAACCCAAGAATGGATTCCTTACTATTCCAAGTCTCTTCCCTTTCAATCCATAAGGCTTGAGAAATTGTTTGTAGCCGCCGTGTGGGATGTACTTTGATGCTTCTTGGGTTGCACGATCGTTGTAATCAACACCTACAATGGCATCAAGGACGATAACAGCATCCGATACAGTCCTGCAGATAGGCCTGTTCCATACAAAGCCAAGGAGTGATTATCTGTTGACTGAAATCAATGGAACGACTTGACAATAAGAAGACCATATATGTTGCTGATATGATTGACTAATTGAGTGAAGATTAATGCAGTGATGTGATAGGATTAATATAAGAACACTCACCCAACAGTGTCCTGTCTAGGAGAAATTGGGATAACCCCAGATCGGCTGGTGAGACCAACTGTTGGTTTTATGCCCACCACCGAATTTGCATTAGATGGACATAAGATGGAGCCATCAGTCTCAGTCCCTAGTGATACTGCTACAAAATTTGCTGCTACCGATATTGCTGACCCGCTACTTGATCCACAAGGATCATCTGATAGAACATATGGATTCTGCACAAAGATCCAGAACACTAGAGCGTTACTCTACGAACTACAATGGATATTTCTTTGGGACATGGCTGATCATCTCGTGAATATTCAAGCAAATAATTGAAGAGCGAAAAGTCAACAAAAACTGATCTACTAAAAAACACAGAAACACCGGCAAGGTTTATGGGGTTAAAACTGTTGAAGGTGTTTTTCGTTTGTAAATATATTAAAATATTAATTTTATAAAATTTATTTTTGATATTAACATATCATAATAATAATAAAAATTAATTTAAAGTAATTTTTTTTTCAAATTTTAATAAAAAACATATTCAACTTGAATACCAAACACCCCTCTTACTCACCTTTCCTTGGCCACCTCTAGCACTAAAACCATTAGGTGCATTAAGTGATCTGAAAGCAGCCCACTCACTCAAACTAGCCTTTCCAAGAATTATAGCGCCAGATTTCCTTAACTTTGCCACTACCCCTGCATCGCGAGGGACAACTGATCGAAGCAGCGCAAAAGAGCCAGCTGTTGTGTTCAGCTTATCTTTGGTGGCAATGTTATCCTTTAGCAGGATAGGAATGCCATGCAAGCCAACCAGAGCACCTGGTGCCCTAACCCTCCGCTCATAGTCGGCTCTATCAGCTTGATAGAGTGCGTCAGGGTTTATTTCTATGACCCCTTTAAGGACTGAATTGAGCCCATGGATTTCTCCAACGTAGAACTCGACTAGTTGCCTTGAGGTGAGCTTCTTCTGCTTAAAAGCAAGTTGGAGATCACTTATGCTAGCTTCTCTAATCGAGAATGCATGGCATGATATTGCTAAAAGAAAGAAAATTAGTGATGAGAAAAGCGAAGAACTCAATGGTTTCTTGGTAACCATATCGTACGTCGCTGTAAAACTGTGTTCCATGTTGAACTTGTGTTTGAGTGAGATCTGAAATGGTCTGTTAGGATTGTTGCCATATTAATATGTAGCAATCATCAATGGACTGCACCGTCCATTAACAATGAAGCATTGCGTCCTATTACCATTGTCAAAGGCTACAATGATAGATGAGTATTGTTAAATAAGTTGCATCAACCATTAACAAAATGGTGCAACCCATGTGCTGCTACCATTAGTGCCATAATTTATGGTCAAGTTGTCTTACCATTTATGCCTATAAATAGAGGCATAAGTTAGAGAGCAAAATGAGAGAGAGAGAGAGAGAGCAAAATGAGAGAGACCAAGAGAGAAAGTGAAGTGGCTGCCAACGGTAGCAGCCCTGCTGTCTTGTGCTGCAGTGTGAGAGAAATGAGAGTTGAGTAGAGTGGATGTGATCCTTCTACTCCATGTATTTGTATTGTATCCTTTCTCTATCTCTAATAATATGAAACTCTCCTGTGAATGTAGGTGATTTTTCGAACCACGTTAAATATTGTGTCTCAGTGTGCTAAGCCTCTAACAAGCAATTATCAGAACATCACCGGTCGGAATTCCCAACAATTGATATAAGAGCATATGGTTTAAAGTGGTGTTTGATTTTTGCCCAAAAATAAAAGTTGTCAAAATGGTGTTTTGACCATACTACTGTGAAGAGGAGGAAGAGACCAGCACACTGGTGAAAACGACGCAAAAATCGGACATTGAACATGACCGCACGTGCCTGCGAGGCGTCTATCCACGCGCACAGATGCACCCTACGCGTCTTCTTTGCCAGGATGGGCTGACCCAACCCGAATACCAGACGACCCGACCCATGTGCATGACCCGGATGAGGATGACATCAGCATGACGCAATTGTTATGTCAGCGACCAGTCAGCTGACACGTCAGCACAGTGGGTCTCACATGCCACGTCATCAACCTCAAGCCGAGCTGGGTTTGAGCCGAGGGATAGGATCCAGTGTGGCTGATCCTACGTGCAAGAGGATGTGAGATTGAATATGGGTCGTTGATTAGGCCAGAATTGTTTTGATTAAATCATAGTCGTCTGAAATGCGATTTGGACGATTTCAAACTTGTTTTCAACTAATTTAATCATTCCGGATGCAATGGTACGGTCCGATCATTGAGATTGAGATTGAAAGTGATGGTGGTGAATTATTAAGAGAGATTGCCCAATTAGAAGGCATCTGAAGGTCATCATGGTGGTCGATGAAGATGAAAAAGAAGAGTCACACATGTTTGCCTAATTATGTGTGTTGAACTACAAGTGGGGATTTCAGTTGCCTTAAGGGAAGGTAAAATTGGGACACTCTGGACACCCGATCATGTAGATGGTTTGAGGTGGAGAGTGGAAATTGATGAAGACCAATCTTGACGAATCTAAGCACGGGTAGTCTCGCTAGATATTGAGAAATCAGGTATAAAACTAAAATATTCCAGATCACTTGTAAAGGAAAGCCGCAACAAAGCTAGCAAATGGTTGTATATACGGAAAGGCAGTACGATAGATAGATATGGCCTAAGAAATTCTGTATAGGAGATTGAGTTTTAAGCAGGACCGGTGTGACCCCTCCAATCTTTCCTGGGAACTTGCTTAGTTGAAGGATTATCCATATAGTACTATTTTCATATATATAGTAGTTTGTAATGGAACGGTTGAAGACTAGCAAGATGACGGCAGAAAGGAACAGTTGGGTTCTGTATATTCAAGGATCTGATGGAGTGGTGATTTCTCTAAAGAAGTTAGATTCGGTGACTGTGATTTCTCGAAGGGAGAATTGATGAAGACCTTGAATAATAGAAGAGAAATACAGCAAGGGATTAAAGATTGACACCCTATTTTGACTTGGATAGGTGTTGTGACAGGATGAGCTGCTATCAAACATAAGCAATGAATATGGAGAAATTTGGAGAATATAAATTGCACGAGGGCACACAGATTGTGCAATACCTGTGATCCAATAAGATACTACAATGAGACAACAGGTGCAAGGAGAAGAAGTGTTCCCAAATAAAGCTCAGAACAGAGACTGTGTGAAAAGTTGTGTACAATAGGAAGTCTCTTGTGCTCTTAATGAAAACAACAGGCGAAGACATTTCCAATGCATGCAAGGATGGAAAGATGAGCTGTTATAAAGGCACCTAATTAAGAGGGTACAAACGCCTATGATAAAAAGCGACCGCCTATGAAATGCGAAGACACCAAAGAGAGTTGGTGTACGTGGAGCTATCAAGCAGAAAGACGTAGAAGCTCCAAACATAGAAATCGAGATGGAGGATTGCGAGGAGTGTACCATAAATTTCTCTTTCTATGTGATCAGTGGCAGTAATCTCTCTCATAGTCCACATGGTGGTAGAGAATTTTAGAGCCACTTTGAAGCATCTCAGCTGAAGGAGGATGCGACAGCCTATAAAAGGTGAAGACACCTTAGAGAGAAAGTGTGAGGGCCATGATATGAGTCCAAGATCAGACTACCTCATGACAACGGGCGAAGACACCTTAGAAAAGGTGTGAGGGCCATGATAGGAGCCCAAGTTCAGAACCCCCCAAAGCCAATGTGATGGCTAAATATAAATGGACAGGTGTATGGATAGCCAATGAAGTGGCTATGATGAGTATGGAGACAAATGCAGGATTGACTTTCATGGATATTGTCTCCATGCTAAAGATCAATGAGCTAGAAGACATTTGCCTTGGACAATAAGTGGGTGACTTGTGGAGCATTAAGACGTGACTGCTAGGAATGAGCAGAGGGCATGCGCAGGTTCCTGGAACAAGTTGACTCTTGTCAAGGTGGTGAGCTCGGTGAAGGCATTGTAATACTCAGAGTATCAAGATAGATATGGATCAATCTTTAATGGGCTGCCCCCATGGTTAAAGGTAGAAAGCTACCTAGACTCTTAGGACTAAGAGCGAGAGACTCACAAAGAAGTAAGACGTGGTTCTTAGGGTGGAACAGAGGGCAAACGCAACTCCGGGATGAGTAGACTCTTGGAAGAGTGGTGTGCTCGTGATCATATTGAGATACTCAGATAATGATTATCGTACTTGGGAATATCCGTTTAAGGGGGTGTTGTAAGCCTTAGTGCTTGAAAAATCATTCCGAACTGAGCATGGTTGATACGCTCGAAGGGGAATGTTGTGTCCTAGAAACAAGCGTTAACTCTTTTTAGATGTTATGTGGCAGACCATCTGGTTGTAGTAATCCTTTGGTGTGAGCAAAGGGGTGCTTTGGTGACTTTGGTGATTAAAAGGTTTGGTAAGTACCTGTAAACTTGGCCACAAACGCTCTCAAAATGGTAAGCTTGGAAGAGCTGCAGAATGCAAGCATGTGCTAAAGAAGCAAGAAGACAATTGCCCATATAAATGGCAAAGGGGATGATTGTTAGGATTGTTGCCATTAATGTGCAGCAATCATTAATGGACTGCACCGTCCATTGACAATGAAGCATTTGCAACCTATTGCCATTGTCAAAGGCTACAATGGTAGGTGGGTATTGTCAAACAAGTTGCACCAACCATTGACAAAATGGTGCAACCTATGTGCTGCCACCATTAATGCCATAATTTATGGCCAAGTTGTCTTACTATTTATGCTTATAAATAGAGGCATAAGTTAGAGAGAGAAATGAGAGAGAGAGAGAGCAAAATGTGAGAGACCAAGAGAGAAAGTGAAGTGGCTGCCAACGGCAGTAGCCCTGTTGTCTTGTGCAGTAGTGTGAGAGAAATGAGAGTTGAGTTGAGTAGATATGATCCTCCTCCTCCATGTATTTGTATTGTATCCTTTCTCTATCTCTAATAATATGGAACTCTCCCGTGGATGTAGGCAATTTGCCGAACCACGTTAAATATTGTGTCTCAGTGTGCTAAGTCTCCAATAGGCATCTATCAGAACATCACCGGTCGGAATTCCCAAGATGGTCTTCACTACACATAGAGAAACAATGAATATATCGGTGCCTGCGATGCATATTGTGGACAGTCTATTTGAATCATTCTGTTAATTAAATACTGCCACTTGATTAAAACTTTGCACAGATCTTTGCCGGGATTATCTATTTCTGACAGGATTCTACTTGTCCTTATGGATGGTGGCAATATAATTAATGTTGCTGATTATAAGAGAATGCTTTGGTTAATTTTGAAAAAAGCGAAGGCATCAATGACGGCAAAATCGGCTTTCTTAACTCATTGCACAAAAGAAATGCCCTTACAGAATACTCTTATAGCAGTGAGCTGAGGTATTGGTTGGTTTATGACCAAGTCAAGGCTGCAGCAAGGTCTCTGGTGAATGACCAATTCATGGCTCACCGGTATTTGCCTTCTGTTTCTGGCAGTTTTTCATGCATGATAGCTGCAGCTATAGATTATTTTATACGGAAAACATTCAAGGCATCGCTAGCAAATCTATGTGTGCGCGCACTGTTTTTTAATTGCCGTCCATTTCTGGCAATTTGTTCTTTAATGATTTCTGAAGCTTTAGATTATTTTATGTGGAAAGTATTCAGCGCACTGAAACAGTCCTGCTCTATGGTTTGTTTGCTGCTTTTGGCTAGGGCCAAATGGACAACAATTCATCATAGATTCTAAAGAAGTTTTCTTGCTTTTCGGTGTTATAAATGTATGGATTATGTGTTTGTATCTGAGTTTCAATAGTTCAATGACAGTTCATACTTTCATGGGACATCAAAATCAGTCAATTGATACCCTTTGACCAAATGCAACATGGCCATCAGGATAATTAAAGTCAACTGATACCCTTTGATACCATTTTTTAGACAGTCTGTCTTCAGCCAACAGGTTTCTATCTTCTTTCAGGGGATGAACCCCTAAAAATTCTCTAAAAACCAATCCAAATATCAAATTTATTAGCTGTTTTAGTGTTCATAATGAGTGAATTATGCTAAAATAACTTCGAATTAGACAGTATTAATTAGTCTTCGGGAAGTGACTGCTTCATTGTTGTATGCAATTACAGTTTGGAGACAAGGTTTGAAATTTGAACAAATACAGCTCAAAAATAGTAGTGAAGATCAAAAAATGGAAGAGCCCCCTGCAGTTAAACATTTAGTGCAAGGATTCCTAATTTCGGCTTCTTTGGAAGGGACAGTTACAACCTCAAATGCTACAGTTGAAGAATAAAGTCCCCAGATTTAGGCTTTGAAGGGTGTTTTCTTCTTTCCCTACTCATTGCATGGCCCGTTAAGAATGAGTTGCTGATTGGATGTTTTTCAAGCTTGTCTTTGATTCACAGAACTACTACCACTTGAATGAACAAGTCTAGGGTCCCTCGGGTATTTATCTATTCCTCTATTTATTTTTTACGAGAAGACTCAAACAAGTCCTGTAGGAGGTGACACTGTGCCATTTGACATACGGCTCACCGCTTTCCTAGATAATTATTAATAGAAGTAGAAAGAAAACAAGACGTTTCTCTTGAAGTTTTTCCAGCACTGAATGTAGGACGCTTTCTGATTTTAGTAGCTTGTTCAAAGCCAGATGCAATCTGAATCAGCTGCGGTTCTTTACCCTTAATGCCAAAAGGCACCCCCATACCGTCATAACCAGATGAGACATTGATTCCTGGGAATGCTCCATTTGCAAGGACAGGAGCAACAGATGCGCTGGGAGTTACCAAGGCATCTAGCTTGTTATCTGACATCAACTTCTGAAACCCATCTCTTGTCAGTTTTGATAAATTTGATAATGCTGCCAGTTACGTTTGTTGGCCTTAGTGATCGGCTACGAATTGAAATTTGACAATCCAAAAGAGTGATCTTGGCTCAAGGAATTTCCTGTAACCGCTAGGGGTTTATGGGCTTGGCTGTTTCATGCGTTGCTTCATATTCTCTTGGATCAAACCCCACAATCACATCAAACAACGCCGTCCTGATTATGGCCTAGGGGCCTGTTGATTCATCACTACAGAAACTCCATCTTGTCAAACAAGGCAGATGCTAAGAATTAAAAGAAACTCTAAATGGTTTGTGTTGCTTCCGTGTATCAAGACTCAATTAACTGTGATCTTGTATAGGCTTGATGCTCCCTGTTTTATAATAGTATAAATAAAGGCATTGTAAAAAAATAGAGTTGCATGTCCTAGAAGAACATCATCTAGTCAAGCATAAATAATTGATGAATCACTTCAAATTTCGACGATTTGAGAGGATCCCAGGAATTATATAGTCAAGGTCATCAACACCATTGTTGTTTCCAACTTAATTGATTGTCCCCTCACAAGCTCAGCTTTCTTTCAATTGTTCACTGTTGCTGGGCACTTCTCTTTGATTTATAACTTGCATTGCATTAACTCGGTTATAGTTAGAACCATGTCTTCCCCCTGAAATGCCTGCCTTCTGTACACTGCTTCTATGTGTGTTTATCACTGTTGTTTGGGTTCAATTTTTGTGTGTTTACCAAGAATCAAAGGTGGCTAGTTCCAATCTGCAAAAAGAACATATCAATGAAGGAAAACAATGGGTGAAAAAAGAAAACTATTAAAATGCCTCATCTCCTGTGACTTTGGACAACTCAACATTCTGTAGTACAAAATTTTAACCTTGGAAACAGAACAGTCAAAAAACTATTGATCGACTAAAACATGAATACAGTGCAAACTTTAACTATGAACTCAAACTCAACTCTGCACCTGGTTTGTCGAGTTGTGCACTAATGACAGATCATCAAGCCAATCAGCATAAATCCGATTTATTTTCTTCTGTCCTTTCCACTTTAATAAATATTTCGTACCCTTTTCTTCAACTAAACTAGGCACATTCACCGTCATACTTGGAGACATGTTATTAGGAAGAGGTGTTGGTGCTTTAGTCACAGTGGAGCCTGCATTTCCTGCTTCCACCTCAGTGCGTCCACCAGGAACTTGCAACTCTGAGTTCAATGGAAAAGTTGAATTTAATAGATAAAAACAAAAACAGAGCCCATCAATGATGATTTCTTTGCATCTTTTCTAGAGGAACACAACTGTGATTATATGGCGCAACACGCATCAAATACAAGGATCAACTTTTCTAGTCAAGAAATCAATGGAAGATAAGAAAACTAGACAAATACAGCATCGCACACAATTCTTACTGCTCACTCCTATCAACATTGTGCATGCTTGTGACCAATTCTGTCTATCTCTAATCATAGAACTAGAACTGAGGACCCAAAAACTATTACTGCTACACAAGACGCCTTGAAGGTTCATATGTAGCATCCTTATTCATTGTTTTGATGATTAAACCCTCACACTGCAAACTAAGACGAGTCAATAACCCCAAAAATAAATAATAGCTTAGCATGTCATTGTAATGTACATGAAAAAGGAAGAACTTTCAAAAAACTTCTGTGACATTCAACTTTTACTTTACAACATCCAAAAGACATTAATGTGAAAATAAATCATGTTCCAAGTTTCCAGGCATCAGCATTGTTATATTCTACACGGCCTCACTTCATTCAAAAAAAAAATGATATAAAATATGTGAGGCCAGCATTCAAATAATACAAGTGAGTCCAGCGTTCAGAAACATTCATGTGCCCAAGTTTTGCAGCCTTTAGTAACAAGCTTCAAGATTTCTTGGAATACTAAAATGAGTTCAGGTATAAAAATGTATGGAAAAAAATTAGAGATATTTCGTCAAGAAAGCTTTAAATTTGAAGGTTTAAATGAAAATCAGAAATCAAACCACGTTTTCCCATTTCCATAAAATGAATTAATTTTTTCCAATAACATTAAAAAAGATTAAAAAGCCACACAAACTCAGTAATCTCTGTCAAAAACTATTACTGCTACACAAGACGCAGCGGTTCAAGTTTCTAACTAAAAAATAAAATTCTGTTCTAGATAAATAAATAATATACTTTAAAGAGATAAATGATGAGTGCCTTTTCAGGAGATAAGAAGACAGCCTCACAGAAAGTCGAAAGAACAAAGCAAAATCAAGATGTAGGACGTGCTGATCCTGTTAAATATTAGCTTAAGAAGACTCGACATCAAAAAACACGACTCTTTAAGGACATTAACAGGCTATTCTAAACAGATACAGTGTGAATAGAATTAGGAACTGATTAAAAGAGAACTGATTGACCAAGGGATCCATCTCCAGAAAATGGAAATTTGAATATTAGTTAGCACAAGATGAATCTTTAACTTTCATGCAAGGATTTTCCCTCAATTCGAAGGCACATAAGGTGACATATAAGAGCTATGCCAGTATCTCGGGGGCCACTAAAACTACAAAAAGGAATTTTTAAGCTTAGACTTTCTGATTTATTTTAACAAGTTCAGTTGGAAGTCACCGGGCTCTCCAGAAAGATAAATCAAGATATCATCATATACTTAAAGCCTATTGGGAAAACAAATGAAGAATTCCAATTCAAATAGTCTGACTCATCAAGATTTAACTAAACTATAACCCTAACAATTACTGTAGTGGCAAACAGGTTAAATATAACAACGAAATGCAACTTAAGCAACAGAAAGCACCTGCTAGCCCATGAGCAAAGTGACATTTCTCTCCAAAGGGGCATTGACCTGTCATCTCCCACTTCGTGCACAACTTTGTCTTCCAATAAACAGGCTTTATTAAATTTGATCGAGGAGCATCCGAAACAGCAGTGTTTGCAGGCCTGTTAACTTCAGCAGCATTAAAGACGCCACTTCCTTGGCCCGTCAGGTGGTCTGTAGTCCCTATACTTATTGCATAACTCTCCCTGAACCTCCCCGTGTCCTCCCTGAAATTTGCTGGATCCTCGTGAAGGAAATTACACCTATCCCCATAAGGACACTCCTCCCCATTATAAAACTTCTTGCACAACTTCATCTTGTGAATTATCCTCAGATCATCTTCCCGATTCATCGCTGTTGACCTATCCTCTTCACTACTTACACCTACACTCACTAGTTCCTTCCAATTTGGTGGGGGCTGCCTCAAATCTTGCATTCCATGAGCAAAATTGCAATTCTCACCATTCCTACAAGTACCAGTCTTAAACTTTGCACACACTCTCGTCTTGAAAAAGATGTTGGTTGTTCCCTTGTGGACTGGAAGGCTGTTTGTTGGTGGCACCCTAGAACTCATGGATTGGTTGGAATTGTCCTCAGAGTTTCTAGGTCTTTTATAAGGAGGTTGGTGTTGTTGTTGTTGTTCAAATTGCTCATTGTTATTCGTTACAAATTGAGGCCACACATCAATAGCATCACTGCCTGATTGATACGAGGCCTGTGATGCCATAAAAGAAACAGGGGAATCAGGGTAACTCATATTTCTACAATGTAGAATCAAACTTCTTGAGAAGAACTAACTTAGACCTCAAAAACCCTTGATTTATAACACTAAAATCTAACAAACCAATTAAGAAAGATGCAATCTTTAGCACCAAGACACAAACTTTTCACTAAAGATATGAACTTTTGGTTTAGAACTGAATCAATGAATCAAGATTGGGCAAAGAAATAAAAACCCGGATCTATATTTTGATCAAAACCAAAGAAAATTAAACAAAAACAATAGAAGGGACTTACTTGAGAGAATTAATGAATAGTTGATAAAAGAATTTAGACAAAACCCAGATGAGAAATTTGGCTCATAACGATGACAAGTTTATAGCTTCAACAAACAGGTTTATATACAAAGTCCAAATATGAACAGGAATGGTACAAACTAAACCCTAGCCGCCAAATTGAGCTAATTCATATTTGATAGGGTTTTTGTTATTTGCTTTTAGGAACAGCCTGAAGAGTCCTGTTTCAGGAGTTGCAGTAAAATAATTCTTAACCTCTTAATTTGTCCATTAATATTCTTAAATTATTATTTATCAGACAAATAAAGATTTGTTGTTAAATTTGACTGTCAAGACTAATGCTTGAACTCTGATAGTCATTCTCAATGCTATGAGCACGTTGTTCTAAAATAATTTAATTTTTTTATATAAATACAAATAATTAGAAAGAGGCAAACAACAAATGATTTAGTATTTCTTTTTTAAGACAATTTGACCAGGAAGAAAATTCTTAAACCGATGTTATCTCTTTCTATTTAAATTGTTAAAATAAAAATATTGAACGACGTGTTTTTTATTTTTATTGTCTTAATTATTTTTATTTATAAAAAAACTAATTGTTTTAAAACAATGTCGGGTCAAATTTGAAGGCGTGCCTTAACTTATAGCTTTGAGTTCATGGTGATCAAGGGACTGCATCAAGTAATTAAGCAATCAAACA
>Ga0325402_1002598_pt1 | contig 15899 bp, 15 predicted proteins | sample PopdelMetagenome_22_FD_207212 | JGI IMG/M metagenome (GOLD analysis project Ga0325402, IMG submission 207212) | Populus deltoides microbial communities from Bellville, Georgia, United States - Xylem-PdKOR-R3 | ecosystem: Host-associated > Plants > Phyllosphere > Stem > Wood/Secondary xylem... | reverse complement strand
TAACTATGTTGGGAAAAAGATATATACTTTTTCGGTATTTTGACTTAGATTCTGGTGCCATTTCTGAAGAGATCTTCCTCTGATTCATTCATATGGCGGCAACCCAATCACTATCGCAACCTGATCCAGATCGTCCCTCTGGTACTTCTCTACCTGCCCCACTTCTTATCTTCATCATAATTGTATACAGTTTTTATCTTTTTCCTTTTTGTTTTTAATTCAAAGTCTCCTTTTTATTGTTGGGGTGTTTTGATTTGATGGAGATTAAGTCATTTATAGGATGAATTGGCTTGTGGATTGTTTGGTCATGTTCGTTTGAATATAAAAAGTCAATCTTTCTTTTTCTTTCTTTAGTTTTTGGAGGATCCTTGTCTTTTTGTGCGCTGAGATATTGTAAACATGTATGAGGTATTAAATTGCTTTGATCTGGGCTGTGCTGGGTGTTTCATTTTGAGATCTGAGATCTGGGTTGTGTGAGGTGACCTTAATTATTGCAACTTCTCCGTTTTGCTTGTCATGTATAGCTAATTATTCAGTGAAGTATTGTGAAGGGGAGGTTCAAGAAGCTTAATTGATTTCTTGACATGGTTGCTTTCTGGAATTATGAGCCAGTGGCATGAAAAGAAAAATGTTTGATATGCTTGAGAATTCAAGGTGATGTCTGTTTTTATGAGCTAACTTATTGTTGTCAAGCTGATATCTTCGACTGATCAAAGAATGGTTATAGTGTATAGAATTTGGTTACTAATGAGTGGTTGCTCATTGTTTTGTATTATGTATGGCGGTAGCCTGTTTAATTCTTGTATCGAATGGATCTTACTGGGTTTTTTTTTTTTTTTTGTTTTTTTTTAAGTATTCACGTTCTTATATTTACCATATGTGCATAGGTGTGAATGTGTGGATTTGTGCGCACATATTCATAGCTTCAAGTTTTCGCATCTCCAATTTTAGCTTTGATTGGTCAATAAATTTGTAGTGCCTGTGTTTCTAAGACTCTACTAAGTCACTGAGCATACTGATCATGGATGCAGAAGAGAAACCTGCTGAATCAGATAACATGGAGGAGCGGGTAGTTATACATAAACTTCAATCCTCAGAACTTTTTTTTTTCTTTCCATACTCACAAGTTTAAAATAAGCCTTATTTGTAACTTCTTTTCAGACTCTATCAGCAAAAAATGAGACGTCAGTTTCTCCTAATTCCTCTCAGGATACAGCTCCTTTAGGTCATCCGAGGGATAACACAGGTCAATCTGAAGCTTTTGGTTCTCCTGGAGATCGTGCTGTCTATCCACCTAATATTTATGCCCCTCAGGCACAGGCGTTCTACTACAGGGGTTAGTCTCACAGTCCTTTTTAGGGCCCTGAACTTGACAGTCACTGATCACACTGATCATTGATGTCACACCGATGACACTAAGCATTAATGTTTAGACGTCAAATGCATGTAACTGGAATATTTTTCTGTTTTAGTTTCTGATTATTGATATCTTAGGTAAATTAATTAAGGGGCCATTTTATTCATGTTGTCAATCAGGTTATGACAATGCGACTGGTGAATGGGATGAATATCCTCCATACATAAATGCTGAAGGGTTAGAAATTGGGTCACCTGTAAGCACCCCCTCCATTGCATCATTTTCTTACTTAGATCACATTTTCTATTATTCCCTGACCTTTTTTTTTTTAATCTTATTTAGGGTGTCTACAATGATAATCCCTCTCTTGTATTTCATGCTGGATATGGATATAGTCCGCAAATGCCCTATGGACCTTATTCTCCAGTCACCACTCCTTTACCCTCTGTCGGTGGTGATGCACACTTGTACTCCCCTCAGCAATTTCCATTTTCTGGGCCACCTTATTACCAGCATCTAGGTCCTCCTAATATGTCATATATTACCTCACCATCACCCATTTCACAACCAGAGTTCAACACATTGGCAAACATCGACCAACAAGGTGATAACATGCTTTTCGGCCCAAGGCCTAGTTATCCTCCTGTGGGATCAATTAGTGGAGGCAGTTTTCCAGGAAAACATGGTTTCCATGATGTGCAGCATGGGTTTGATGGATTGAGATCTGGAGGACTTTGGTCAGCTTGGTCAAAGCCCTCTGATAGAAATAGGCCCTTGTCCCCCTTTTCACCTGCAGTTTCTCCACAGCCTATTGGCATGCTTGGGTCATTTGGGCAGAATGTTGGAATGGTTTGTTTTCTTACCTTTTTTTTTAATATTCTGTAGATAATACATGATGCCACTTACCTTTTCTCATTACAAGATGCTACTGTAATTAATGGTGCAGATTGTTTTGTCCGAGATCAATTTTATAAGCTTAGTATTTGGAAATTTTATCATAACTTTAAATGATGATTTATGCAAGATTTCTGTAGCCCTAGCAAACCAATCATGCAAAAGACCTTATTTATTATTTGCCAATAAATGACTAAATGATTGTTTGAAGGCTCTTGCTTTTTTCCTTATAAAGATAGTAGGCCAGCTGATGTTTTTAAGAATTTATTACATGGTTTTTACTAACCTTATCCTTCTTTTCTACCCATATCCAAAACATGGTATAAGAGGCCTAATAACATCCCTAGCTTACATTTGCACTGCCATAAATTTTGGCTATGACTGCAAACATTTTTAATGTACAAATAGCGTGCATTTTTGTTACTGATTAGCATGTTATGATGAGCACCAGGGATCGTCATAACAATTGATGAGGCAGATTATGGCTTTTAGTGTTAAAGCTAGCTGACAAGTTTTTTGTTGCAGGCATCTCATCAACAAAGATCATTTTATGGCCTTGAATCAGGTTCAAACTCCTACAAAAGAGCCTATCTGCAGAGTGGTTACAATCAGGGATCTGGTTTTGGAAGTGCATCAATTTCTAGTTTGGGGACAAACAGCCGGGGCTGGCTCTCCCTTGAAAACAGCAGATTGCGAGGAAGAAGCAGTATTTCCTTATGTGGCTGCAACGGTAGTCTTGATATTCTTAGCGAGCAAAACAGAGGTCCAAGGGCCTCAAAGTCTAAGGTTCAAAATGCAGCTGATCACGGTCCTTCTGTTGATGATAAGAAACATAGCAAACCATCTGCCAAGATCCATGATGAGTCATACAACCAATCAGATTTTGTGACTGAATACAAGGATGCTAAGTTCTTCATCATCAAGTCATACAGTGAAGATAATGTTCACAAGAGCATCAAATATGGTGTTTGGGCCAGCACTCCAAATGGGAATAGAAAATTGGATACTGCCTATCATGAAGCTAAGGACAAGCAAGATCCTTGTCCTGTGTTTCTCTTATTTTCGGTACATACCTGATTCTTCAGTGTTCAAAGATTAGCAACTTGGAAGCCAGACCACTGCCTTGGGCCAAAAAGAAAGAACTTGATATATATCACTGAACTAGAGATTTTGGTGATGTTTACATTTCTTTTAAATGCATCAATGTCTTAGTGCTGTATTTACTCCTATCCAATATTGGAGGGAAACCAAAGCTCCTGCAACATATCTGCCTCTTGAACTTCTAATTCTTTGTTAATTTCTATGGTTCCTTTATATTCTTCTAATTTTTTTTTTAATCTTATAGCAGGTGAATGCTAAATCTTTATTATTGCCTCTGAACTTCTAATTTCTTTTTTCTTGCTTATGTACTATCTGTTACTCTTATATGCAGGTGAATGCTAGTGCTCAATTCTGTGGGGTGGCTGAAATGGTTGGACCTGTTGACTTTGACAAGAGTGTGGATTACTGGCAGCAGGACAAGTGGAGTGGGCAGTTCCCTGTCAAATGGCACATTATTAAAGATGTCCCGAACAGCCAGTTTCGTCACATTGTTTTGGAAAATAATGACAACAAGCCTGTCACTAACAGTCGAGACACGCAGGAGGTAGGAATTCATTTGGAACATCAAAAAATTTCTTAGTGCTTTAGGTATTTTTGGTCCACAACAAGAAATTACCAGTTGTTTGTTGGTCCTTGAAATTCCAATTCCAGGAGAGTCTAGGTAGTTAGTTTATTCTGACTCAGTTGCAGTTCATGTGATGTCACTTGCTATATGTAAGCTTAAAATTTTAATGATAATGTGGCTATTTCTTTTCTAGGAAATTATTTGGTTTCTTTTCACACTTTTATAAATAGAAATTCCGAAACATGTATTTTCTCAGATCTCTTGTACCTAATATAAAGTTTGATTTATTGCAGGTGAAATTGGAGCAGGGTGTTGAGATGTTGAACATCTTTAAGAATTATGAAACTGATACATCTATCTTAGATGATTTTGATTTTTACGAGGATCGACAGAAAGCCATGCAAGATAGGAAGGCCAGACAGCAAGCCAGCCTGCTGGCTGTTGGTGTAGTCGGAGAAAGTGAGCACAGAAATGCAGTTACCTTGCCAACTGATATTATCAAGCAGATGTCAAAGAGTTTTGCTCAAGTTATCTGCTTGGATGAGTCTAGCAAAGAAGGCATTGTTACTGATCGAGCTAGTTCTGGCACTGATGGTGCTGTGGGAACTAGAGTTAAATTGGAAGATGGTATCACAACTGTCTCCCCCTCACAGACCAGTTAGGAAGAAACAAATACTGCAAGATTTGGCAGTGCCTGGTAGTGTATGTGACATGAACTTTAATTCTATCTTCTAGTTCTCCATTATCTTGTGAAGGTAGATAGTTATATCTCAGAATTGGTTGGAGTACATCCATAACTGGATGAAGGGCTTATGAGTTTTGCGGGGCAGATGCGCTGCATGTATAATACATGGTATTTTGAGTGTCGTGTTTTACTTGTAGTCAGTGTTCCTTTTGTTTTCCTGGTCCTAATGTTGCAGTTTGGGTGAGAATAGTTATGTGGAGACACTGGTTGAGATCTTGCATTTGCAAATAAGGGAAATATAGCAAAAGATGTTGAAGGAAGAACCTCATTGATTCTATTGTTTCTCCATAATGAGCTACGAATTCATTTATTTCATGTTATTCATCAATTTGTGGAAGAATCATGACAATGATGTCACACAGCAAAGTTGTCGGATTCTGTCAGCTCTTGGCACCAAGTACCCAAAGGGGAACAAATGATATTTTGTATTAGTGGAAGGAAGACGAAGAGAATGAATAACAAAAAAGTCACCTACGAACTGATGATTCTAACACTTTTATGTGCACAGCATGTGCAGTGTGGCTGATGACAAGGAACTTGCTGCGTACTTTGTTTTCAAGCAAAGCAAAATCACTTTAGAACCTCGTCTAGTGTGCAACTCTCTTCTTTAAGAGACAAGATAAGGGCACTATTCAATTTCTAAGAGGGACTGATCATCTTGAAGGCAGTATAGTGAATCTGACAAGCTGATGAACTGAAAGCGTGATCCAAAAGAAAGAGATTTATGCAAAACCTTTTATTTAGTGCCATGTCATTTTCATCGCTATGATTGGTTTGGTGCTGAAAAGTGAGAACAAGAGGGGGAGTGAATGGTTGCTATGTCTGCAGTATCCCTTTAGGCTTTTCACCAATAAATTGCTATTAACAATTGGAGAGGATGGAAATAATTGCCAATGCTGAGTCTATGCGTGATCTTGTAGCTTATGCATATCCTCTTATCCATGAACTTGAGAGTGGCATCTATCAACTAGTACAATAATTTGGCATTATTCTAAGAAGGGATTGGATTGGGTGGATATTCAAGTGATCCTGACATGACACATCCTTTAAGATTCTCCACTAAAATTAAGTACAATTCACTTTTTTTCTCAATATTTTAACCAGAGCCAAATATTTTCATCAACTTGCACTCAAAATTGTACTATAAATATATAAACTTTTGTGGATCGTCCAAAATCAGACAGAATCTCAACATAGTAAGGGGCAATGTTAGAAATCAAAAAATCAATGGATACATTAACAATAATAAACTAAAATTTTCCTACTCGTAACTTTTGTGATTATCTTAATTTTCCCAACCAAGAAAATTGTAATTTGTAGTAACAACTAACAGCCACTAGGAGGAAGGAAAATAAGAAAAGAGAGTAAAGTGTTCCTTAGTCCTTCAATGTTTAAAATGTATAGCTTAGCCCCTAGAATCTTGCTAACCATTGTCTTGTTTGGACACTATTTGGTTTTTCCTTAATCCAAAACGTAGTCATTTCATGATTTAAATTCTTAGAGAAAAACCCACATGGTGATAGATTAGAGAAAAGCCTAACAACACTCAGCAAGTAAAAAGATTAAGTTATAGGTTCTTAAATATAAAGGATTAAGTCATAATTTCATTCAAACAACAGGGACTAAAGAATAATTTACTTAAAAAAATAAAGAGAGAGAGAGAGAGAAAAAAAAAATGTCGTGACAGAAAAGTCAGGGAAATCAAAGAAGCAAAGCTGTGAACTTCGTTAATGACCGACCGATCTTCCATCCTTTGTTTTCTTCTATCAGCCAAAAGAAATTATGGGTTTTACTTAGAATTGCTAAAGAAAGATGGGTTTCTTTGGTTTCAATGGATCATCACTCTATTCTTCTTTAAAATCTTCAATGGATTTTTGGTTCCAAAATGAAAGACTGAATTTTTGTTATGGATGTGCTATCCTCTTTGTTCTTCTTTGCATTATCCTTTACAACTTCTCCACAAGACTGCTCAGATTCTTCTCTTCTTCTTCTTCTTCTTCTTCTTCTAGGCGACATAGCGTTTCTTCTTCTTCTCCAGCTGCTTCTGCTACTGATATTGCCTCCTCTAATTCCAGGTACTTAGCTTTTCTTATTCGATCTGGTCCCTGTTTTTTAAGAGAAAATAATTATTTTCTCCTTTTCTTCTACGTGGATGCTTTCTTTATGGTTATTTTTCATTTTTGTTATTGATTTGGTGTTTTTGTTGAATTGGGGTTGGTTTAATTGAATCAAAGTTTCAATCTTGGGTGGATTTTTGTCACTGACATGCAAGTTCTGTTATTTTCTGCTGCTTATGCAGGGTTTCAGAGATTGTTTCAGTAGCTGACTTGAAGTTTTTGATTGAGAATTTGGATGAGAAGCTAATTGAGAATGAGAAATGGGAAAACGTTACAAATAAGAGAAACAATCTTCTAGCATATACTGCCAAATGTTTCAAACCTAAGGTTAGTTGCCTTCTACTACTAATACTACTAATGTTGTACTGTTTTCAATTTGCTAAAAGTTTTCTCCTTTTGGTTGGTTGAATATATTAATTACGTTCATTTCAGAGTTTAATTTTTAATGTGTTTTATGAGTTCATTACTTATGGTACAAAGGCGGGGCTTGACCAATTGATTTCTCTTTTGTACTGGGATCGGTTATTATTGGTGGAGACTGGAGAGTGCTATTAGAGTGAATTAATGTAACGTGGTGTTTTCTTGTTGCATATTTGCAGGATGCTCCTATAAAGTACTTGAGCTTGACGGTGTTTGAAAATTGCACCATGGAGGTGCTAAGGGACTTTTACATGGACAATGAATACAGAAAGCAGTGGGATAAGACCGTGGTTGAACATGAGCAGCTGCAGGTAGATAGAACTAATGGAACTGAAATTGGTTGCACAATTAAGAAATTTCCTCTCTTGACGCCAAGGGAATATGTTTTAGCATGGAGATTGTGGGAAGGAAAAGATAAAACGTTTTATTGCTTTATTAAGGTAATAATCAACTGCAATCAGTTTGAAAGCATTAGTTACTTGTTGCATTTTACAAGGTGATTTACCTGCATGGACTTGCTATCATGAATTTATCATCTCGATGGCTAATTCTTAATTTATATTTTGATGTTGATGATCATGTCTAGGAATGCGAATACCCTTTAGCTGTAAGACAGAGGAGGTTTGTACGAGTGAAGTTCTATAGATCTGGTTGGAGAATCAGTAAAGGTAAGTTCCTGACCTGGCTTTTTGCAGTGATTTCTTGTCATTGCAAAATGGTCAGACAAACAAAAAAAGAGCATGATGTGTCTCGTTGTGATATTGAACTTTTTTTTTACATTACATAGCTCTTAAGTTTCATATTTATTTGGAATTCAATATTTTCTGCAAATCATCTCCCTGACATTGCAGTGTAGACGAACATAAAAAATAAATAAACAAGGAATGAAACGTCTCATAATGAGCTTTATTGACACTGATTTTGGGCCTTTTATTTTCATATTTGTTTGGAATTTAGTATCTTAGAGAGCTTGCATGTTTCTTTCCAGCATGAAGTATTTACCTCAGACTCAGTTTGATTTATATCATGTTTCCTTCTGGAGTTTGTATTATTATTCATATAGTTAGAAATGGAACATCCTTTGGTGCTACTGAAGGTTTCTTCATGCAAGATATTGATCACTTCTGTTTTGGTTTGGTACTTTTCATCATCTGGTCTATGTTTGGAGACTATGTCCATGATTTTCAATTTGCCTGATCTCTTAGTTCTTAAATGAAAACAGTTTATTTTTGGATTGTCTATTACCTATTCTTTTAACTCTTCCTAAATGGAAGTAGTTTACTTGTTTATTGATTATTTTGTAATTTCAATCACTTTATTTTACAGTCCCTGGTAGAAACGCTTGTCAGATCACAATGTTTCACCAAGAAGATGCTGGTTTGAATTTGGAGATGGCAAAGTTGGCTTTCTCAAGGGGCATATGGAGCTATGTATGCAAGATGAATGATGCACTACGCAAATACTCTCTGATGAGTCATCCTTGGACAGGTCCAGCTGTTACTGCAGTGACTCTTATCCAGAAGGTGAGCACCAGCATCTTGAAATACCGATGTTGTTAAAGAAAATATTTCTGACTTAGCACAGCCTATCAATAAAATACTGGTGAAGTCAAGGTTTCCTTAAGAACATTACACATAATATTCAAAATATGTAGTGTAAATGACTGAGTTTCCAAAACCTTGGGTAGGTGATTAAACTGCCAAAATTACTGAAAAAGAAAAAATTACTTGCTTCATTATATTGAGATCATCAAATTTGTGTTTTCTCTTGTGGCATAGGTTCCACCTGAACTAGAAACATTGAACACTGTTGTGGATACTCAGGCAACTTCAACATTGATTGCCGCTCAGGGACTAGATACTGGTGAAGCCAAAGAGAAGAAATTCCTGAGAAGGCCATCTAGAAAAATTGTCGCAAATGGTCTGCTTCTTCTAGGGGGTGTAATCTTCCTGTCCCGTGGGCACTCTAGCCTTGGTGCTAAAGTTGCCATGGCATATATCCTGACAAAGCTGAGAAAACATGATGCCTCGTCAGGCCAAGAAAGGGAAAGATGATGTACATGATGACATTGTATGACCAAGACTAATGGTGGTGGACCTCATAAAGCTTGTTACCGCATATTCTGTTAACTAGAGTACGGAATCTGACATTTATGCATCTTAAGGAGAGTGCATATTTAGTCCGTGTAGGAGTGAGCTGAATTTCTTTCTCATCAGTGGTAGTTTGGTTCCTTGAATACTAAGTGTATAGAAAAGTTATGACTTAATTATTCTTATTACCATTTTCCACTAATGTAATTATCAAGCCATCTTCAGGAAGTCAGGAGCCAACACCAAGGTGTGAAGATTGAGCCAGCACCAAAAAGTTTGGAAAGCTTAAATGTAGAGAGCTCTCAATCTTGTATCCTCTTGAAGACTCGAGATTTGCAGTATCAAGATTAGCCGTGACGAAATTGCTGGGCTGTGCTCGATTGTCACTGCAGTTGCTCATGCCTGTAAAAGTGTTTTCTAAGTTGTTTTTTTGGCTGACAATTTTTTTTTTAAAATATTATTTTAATGTACTTTTAAAAAACTTTCACTGTATTATAAATCACATTATAAATTACCAAACATAATATAGGAGACCTTTTTTGTTCTTTATTTGCCTTAATTTGATTTGACTTATGACCTAAAATTCAATTCAAGGCTGCCATAACTGAATTAAGGATACAAAAAGCAAGCTTGAAAAGGGTACGAATCATATAAAATGATCGTAACAAAGCTTCATATGGCAATTACCAAATTGTGGAGTGTTTATTGACAGGAGACATTCTCTCCTAGTGATTTTCCATATTCCAGGCATCTTTCCTCAACTTTCATTAATTTACTCCTGTATAATTATTGCCATCCTTTCAGTTAGAATATATTGATATGAATGAAATAGATTATATTGATACGAATGGAATGGAGAATTATGCTTTGCCATGTTATGTAGAACTTTCAGGGAGTTTAGAACTTACAATATCACCATATAAGATTTTTCTTTTTTTTAAAAAAAATATTATAGATAATAACTAAGAAGATGTGATTATTTACTTTCTAAATACCGTAAAATTTCTCATATAAATAATTGTAATGTATGCGCAAATTGGCTTGAAGATACCTTTGACCATCCGGAAAATATAAGGATACGTAACTATAGTAGAAAAAAAAAAACCATGGATTATGCAAAAGGCTCGGAGAAAAACCATGGATTATAAAAGGAAGGAAGACTGTAATAGAAGGCTTTATTACTTGGCAATAACTTGTAAGGCTGGAAAACATTGACAGACTCTCATTTCTCCTGATCATTCGCTCTCCTTTTTTTCTCTGCAAAAATGCCACTCACTTTTTTAGCCCTCTTCCTTCAAAAATAGCCAACTTTTCTTTTCTTTCTTTTTTCTCAAAAAAGAAAATTCCTCAAGCTTCCCCAGCCGAAGAAATAATAAACAAAGAACAGGAGAAAACTCCCATTTCCTTGTTGCTCCTAGAAGGCCAGGAACTTGTTGTTCTTGGCTGAATTCTGAAACGTCATTATTCATCGCCATCCCCTTGATAGCTTGAATATCTTGTTGCTTTTATAAGCTCATCACTCTTTTTTTCTGCTTAAATATTGGTTTATGTTTTGGTGTAGGACAATGCACCATAGTCTTGTAGGGTTCTTGATTGTCTCTCTTGGAATTCTGACCACCTTGGTCCATTCAAAGACTGATTCTGATGATGGTATGTACCGTACACCATTTGTGGATGCACTGAAATTCTAATTGATTTTACTTTACATTTTGTTTTGATTCTCATGGTAATTACCATAGTTGAATGAGGTAATGGTGTTTAGGAACTATATAACATTTTGTAAGGTTCCTTTCTCAGATAACATATATATGTCGGCTCTTAAGGTTGATCAGAGGTTGAAATTTCTGTGCATGTTTAACCTCAGGAGAGAATGTAATTTGATTTATTTAACACCATTCAAGGGTGATCTATGATCTACATTGCCTTTATCAATACCATAACCATTTGTTGTTTAATCAATGGATAGTGAAAGCTATTCTCTCTAAATGCAAATAACTTCTGATGAGGTGTTCTTAGTTTTCATAGATTGGATCTGTCAAGGCATATTTACAACTACTTCTTCATGTATATCTAGATAAACACATTCATTATGAAAATAATTATGCTGAAAATTTCATTTCAATACACAGTTGTAATGTTTGAATCAAGTTGAACCCTTTTTGAGGCTAAATAAATAATAGAAGAAAACCATAAGCTCAATTTTCACCTCCAATAGTCCAATAGTCCAATGGTCTAGGTTTAAAGCGGAACCTGTAATGGAATGCGAACCGATGGGTTTAAGTTATAGAAAATAGAAGCTTTTCTTTAGAAGTATTTCAATCTGGTTATTGGATCCCTAATGCTCCACTGAAGAACTGGTTATTTTAGCTATAAGTTTGGACCAAAACTGGATACAAGTAGGCTTAAAAGCTTCAAATATTTGAGGACAGCATTAAAACTCTGAACCCTTCTTTTATGATCTTCAGTCACATAATCATAATTTGCTGAGTATCTATATGATTAGAAAATAATAAGTTACTTTCATATGTAGTTGTATTTAAAGATTCTGATGTTTCCAATATTGCGATTGCAGTTTCGGCTTTGAATGTGATGTTTACAAGCTTAAATTCTCCTTCAAAACTGAGTGGATGGAAATCTAGAGGTGGAGACCCTTGTGGAGACTCATGGGAAGGGATCCAATGCTCAGGCTCATCTGTGACTCAAATGTAGTTAGATTTGCTTATCTAAGTATATCCGGTGAACAGATCTTATATTTCATAAATTTAGCAGGAATAACCCTGAAATTTCTGAATGCTGCCTTCTATTTGTCAAAATTTTGCAGAAAGTTATCTGGACTTGGACTTACTGGATCACTGGGTTACCAGCTATCAAACTTGAAATCTGTCACCTACTTGTGAGGCCCAGCTTCTAAATCACAGCACTTCTTACACTACTTTTTTCTGATGAAGGAACATAACGGCCTCAATGCTTTTTGTATTATTTGTGATAGTACAGTGATGTGAGCAAAAACAACCTCAATAATGATATACCATACCAGCTTCCTCCCAATACAGTTAACTTGTAAGTCTCCTGACATTTTCTTTTATTAATATTGAATATAGAAACAAATTTATCTGGAGCAGGATAAAACAAGCCTTTTTTATTTACCCTAGCTCACTTTTTTACTGGAAAGATTGAATACAATGCGTTTGATATTAATCTTGTAAGTTTAATATGCAGAGATCTTTCTAATAATGGCTTCACTGGCAATGTGCCGTACTCTATTTCACAGATGACTAAACTTCAATACCTGTAAGCAAACTTGGTCTGTCCTTTGTTACCAAACCTTCCAGTTGTTCAGAATGAATACTCATTGTTTTGATGCTTCCTCCAGAAATCTTAATCATAATAAAATCAATGGACAGCTGAGTGATATGTTTCAAAAACTCACTAAACTCAAAATAATGTAAGTACTACTAACCGAAATCAAAAGGCTGTGAACTCTTTTTCTTGTTGAATTTATGGTCCACACTCGTGGAGATGAATGGCAGGGATCTATCCCACAACTCGATCTCTGGGAATCTGCCTCAAAGTTTTTCTGCACTCAAAAGCCTCAGCACATTGTAAGAAGTGGTTATTAAATCTTCATTAATGTGCTTTTAGTTTCTTGTTGTGATTGTTTGCCTTTGTACAGTCATTTGCAAGACAATAAATTCACCGGTACCTTAGATGTCCTCGCCGCACTCCCCCTTAAAGATTTGTAAGTTACCTTCTGCACAGTTCAATTAACAGCTCTAGTTCTTGAGTTTAGGTGAGAAATATTGATAATTGTACAAAATTCAGAAGTCCTCAATCACTGCATTAATTTGATAGTTGGATACAGCATATGTGAGTAGGGTTCACTTTGCACTTCACTTGAGTCATGTATAAGAATGATGAAACTTAAATACAGTAGTTGATGTTAGTGGAGAGTAAAGGACTCACTGACATGCATCCACTGTTCCACCGGCAGGAATGTTGAAGACAACGAGTTCACTGGCTGGGTCCCTGATTCGCTGGAGGGCATTGATAATCTGGAGTAAGAGCACTCTAAATCCGCATTTTTTTTAGGATGTAGGTTGTAAGAAAATGCTTCGCTGACTTTGTGATTCTATTTTCTGAAGAACCGGGGGGAATTCGTGGTCATCTGGTCATGCTCCTCGTGGTAAATCTAGTTCAGCCCATGAAAAGGGTGGTGGAAAAAAGGGCATGAGTGGACTCGCTATAGCTTTAATAGTAGTTGCTTCACTGGTTGTAGTTGTACTTCTCCTATTACTATTTTCAAGAAAAAGGTCCTCTCCATCTTCAAATTTTCTTGACGAGGAGAAAGGTAGCCGGCATAGAGCATTTACTCCCCTTTCATCACAAGAACTATCCAATCACACGATTGCTTCCATAAAGAAAGAGTTTAAAGGTATTTATTTGACCGACTTCCAGCATCATTTTATGGTTGACAACTTTGCAATCCTTTCTGCTCGCACCATAATGTCACTGCTTAATGATGTCTCGTGCCACCTGTGCATTCTGATGGCATTGTTGGTGTGAAATTAACAATATGATTTACTGGTGACAGAAACTGAGTCACTCAATTCATCTGGTCCGATTGATATAAAGACTTTCCAAAAAGCTGCTTCCATGGGCTACAAGCCTCCACCTTCCAATTTTTCTCAGTCTATAAATGACAACCAGTTTGCAAGCTGTCTAAATCCAGGAAGAAACACCTCTGTTCGTGCCGTAGCTTTTTCATTGACAGATTTGCAGACTGCTACTGGAAATTTTGCACCAGGCCGACTTATTGGTGAGGGTTCCCTTGGTCGCGTCTACAGGGCAAAATATCCTGATGGGAAGGTATGCCTAGTCATTTCATATTTTATGTGCTTAATTGTCACTGGATTTACACAGAATCAAACACAATTTGCAACGAGAAGTTTGGATTTTGCGTTCTTGAAAAATAATTTATTTTTTGCTTGTCAGGTTTTAGCTGTCAAAACGATTGATTTATCACTTCTTCAAGGTGCAAAGCCAGAGGATTTTTCAGAAATTGTCACAAGCATCTCAAAAGTTCACCATCCGAACATTGCTGAGCTTGCTGGTTATTGTGCAGAACAAGGGCATAGCATGTTGATATATGACTATTTCAGGAATGGCTCACTTCATGGTTTCCTGCATGTAGCAGATGACTACAGTAAACCACTAACTTGGAATACCAGAGTCAGAATAGCTTTGGGCACGGCCCGCGCTGTTGAGTAAGTTAATACAAACACATGCTCATGCAACTCGATTACCTGAAATGGATAGTGGCGAAATGCTTAGATTGTTAGAGTAAGGGAGCAGATGTACTCCCACCTGCAGAATGATTCCCCATAGCTGTTTCCTTCCCTTTTCTCTAACGAAGTAAGTACATTTTCACATCAGGTACCTCCATGAAGTTTGTTCTCCATCCTTCATCCACAAGAACATCAAGTCATCAAATATTTTGCTTGACAATGAACTCAACCCATGTCTTTGCGACTACGGGCTGGAAAACTTTCATCATGTTAGTATTTCTTGAGACATAAAAGATCTCCTTACCGCGAGCATAGTTTGGAAATGTGTTTTCAACGGATCATAAAATTAACATAATCCATGTTGATCATTATAATTTTTCTCCTTTTCAGCGGACAAGCCAAAACCTTGGTGTAGGATACAATGCGCCAGAGTGCACTAAGCCTCCAGCTTATACAATGAAGAGTGATGTTTACAGCTTTGGAGTGGTGATGCTGGAGCTATTGACTGGTCGGAAGCCTTTCGACAGGTATGGTTACACTACTGCTGCAATCTTTTTATTCACCATTTGCTAGTGTTGTTAGTCAATGTAATCTCCATATCATAACTAGTTAAGCTGTCATATTTCTTTACTTCCTTGCAGTTCGAGACCCAAATCAGAACAATGTTTGGTACGATGGGCCACCCCGCAACTGCATGACATTGATTCATTGGAAAAAATGGTTGACCCTGCATTGCGTGGGCTATACCCTCCGAAGTCAGTATCTCGATTCGCTGATATCATTGCCCTCTGTGCACAGGTAAGAACCGGCTTCGTTTTATATCCCTCCATGCCAAGGAAATGTTAGTGCAGGATAGATTTCCTATCTCTTTTTCTCACAAATTCAAAAGGTTGGTGAACTCTTTAAAGAGAAGTAATATTTTGCGTTGCATTTTTGGTATTACTAGGCGGAGCCTGAATTTCGGCCACCTATGTCAGAGGTAGTCCAAGCATTGGTGCGATTAGTTCAGCGATCGAGTATGAACTTGAGAGACGATATTACAATTTCTAGTCAGATGGAGGATTCTGACTCCTAGTGCTGTGTTCTATCAAGACTAATATAGATCAAAAGATTAATTTCTTCTTATTTGGTTATGCCTCTTGAATATGTCTTTGTTAGTAGGCTTGGCTGCCTAGGACTTTTGGAGATTTTTTCTTTTTATTTTTACGCATGAAAGATTTCATGGAGAGATTCATCTTCCTAAGCGAGGTAGCCTCCATGTTGCTTGTCAATGCTATTGTTATTTGTCACGATCCAAATCTCATATCCATGACTAGTAATGTAAG
>Ga0325402_1002596_pt1 | contig 15906 bp, 13 predicted proteins | sample PopdelMetagenome_22_FD_207212 | JGI IMG/M metagenome (GOLD analysis project Ga0325402, IMG submission 207212) | Populus deltoides microbial communities from Bellville, Georgia, United States - Xylem-PdKOR-R3 | ecosystem: Host-associated > Plants > Phyllosphere > Stem > Wood/Secondary xylem... | reverse complement strand
CATATTCCTTGTTTTCTTTTGGCATCTCATCATGTTCCATGATTTCTTCGTACTTGCCCCGTCTATAAATACATGTTAAAGCAGGTTTATTTCTTGCATAGAAAAACGAAAACCCTTACTCGTTTATAGCAACAGATTAGAACAAAAGGGAAAACTATGGAGAAGACTTATTCCAAGATGGCATTTGTTGCATTGCCTTTGCTCGTAGCATCGTTAGTCTCTCTGTCTCTCTCTTGTAATACAGCACCAGTCCTTGTTTGATGCAAGGAAACAACTGGAAATTAAGATGCGTTTGTTTGCTCCGAAAATAATTTTATTAAAATAATTTTTTAATTTTTTTTGTATTTATTTATTATTAGAAAAATTAATCAAGAGAAAAACTTTTTAATCAAAGAAAAATTTAGTTTAATTTTCAAGAAAGTGTTTTCCTTTTATTTTGGATGGAAAATATTTTCCTCTGAAAAATTTAAAAATATCATATTATTTGCTGATTATATCAAATTTGGTTCTCAAACTTTTAATTGATATATATTTTGTTTGAATTTTTTTTTTAATTTCATCCAACTTTAATTCTTATTTTTATGATTGTTATTTGCTTTTTTCTATCATTTTTTTAATTGAAATTTTTTATCTATCAAATTTGGTCCTCATTCTTTTAATTGTTACTTATTTTATTTGAAATAATTTATAAAATTGTAATTATTATTATTTTAATTTCATCAACTTTTAATTTTTTTATTTGTTAGATTTGATCTCTATTATTTTGATTATTATTTATTTTATCTAAGATAATTTATGAAATTAGATTATTTTTTTTCAATTTCATTCTTATTCAATTTTTAAATTTGTAAGATTTGTTCTTTATTATTTTAATAAACTTGAAAAAAATAAAATATTAATAAGCTATTTTCAGTTTATTTTTCATAACATAACCAAATACTGGAAAGTGTTTTTCAATGTATTTTTTATGACATTACCAAACATTAAAAAATAATTTACTTTTTAAAAATTTATTTTTAAAAAATTATTTTCTAAAAAAAAAACTAGAACAAAATAAAATTTGTATTTTGCAGGTGAGTCCCTGGAAAGTGTGATAAAAGCAGCAAGTGGACTTTAATGCAAAACAATGAAGGAGTGTGGTTTAGACATCGTTTGATATAAAGGTGATTATTTTTTGTTTGGTTTAGTTTTTATTAAAAAAATAATTAAATTAAAATTTAAAAAACAAATCAAAATCAGTTCAAGCGGATGATTTGAATTCAATTTGATTTTTTTAAAATAAAAATCAATTTAAACAAATTTAGTTCAGTTTTTTTCAGTCTGACAAGTTATTTTCAAGTGTCTCAACAATACATGCCCACGCATCCAAAGCTACCACTAGAGTGTCTCAACAATACATGCCAACGCATCCAAAGCTACCACTAGAGGCATCTTCGTTAACTTTGGTCAACCGCTGCCTGGTGTCCTCCTTGTATAGCTAGCTAGCTAGCCAGCCAATAAGGCTTCAAAGCTAGACCAAATATGTAGAGCAAAACCTATTTATTTATCAACATTGAAAACACCATAAAATAAATATATAAATTTTTCAGCATATCTACAATAAACTTCGGTTACCATATAAAAAACAATGGCCTTGTTGAAAACGCGACTACTCATGCTTGGTGTCCCCATCCCCCAAAGCTCCAATCAACTTTCAAGAATGGAGATTGTAGCGGAGAAAATCAGTACATATATTTCCAAATAATGCAACAACCAATCACCATCAATATCAGACACTTTCATTGCAAGTTGTTTTGCCTTTGTGATCTAAAATATCTGAGGATTATCGTTTAATCTTATTTTTTACTCGACTGATAATTTGATGTCACGGACATCCACCCATTATTTATCAGAGAGTGTACTTCTAGGGACACAGCAGTTTTCAGAGGACGAGCTGGTAGCATAAACAATCTAGCATGGGAAGACTATTTCTTATTTGCAATATAAATCTTATTTGAAAGTAGAATCTAAAGTGTTGTTTAATATCTTTTTCGGAAAAACATCTGTTCAGATGTGAATTATTTAAAACTCGATCACAGAGAGTTTAGCCTCACCATATGAACATGGGATTGAAAACATTCTAGAAGTCGGGGAAAAAGATGAACACGAAACTTGAGTTTTTATAGAATAATTTTCTCGACTGTGATTTACTTCCTCAATCTAAATATTTAAAATTTGAAACTCAAACACCGAACCTTTCAGAAATTAGAACAATACAAAATTTCCCCTAGCCTCCGAGATGAAGCATGAATTAGCTGATATTAAATAAAAACTGCTATTTTTTACTTGAAAATATATTAAAATAATAATAAATTCAATGTAGATAACCAAGGTGGGATCAACAAGGCCAGGCATTGTCAAACAGTGATGAGGAAGGACAACCACCTTAATGGACGGGCATGACAGGTCTTCTATGATCATCACTCAGACCTACAGACGAAGAGTTTCAGATCAAAAGAGTCCATGGTGAACCTTCACAATTCTAAATGGCGTATTGAGTAGGAACTACAATGACATATGAATGAATAAAGCTAGACAACATCCTACAATCAAAGAGGATGGACGGACATGCTTTTTGCTTCATATCAGTTTATCTCATGTTTCATGCATAGAAGAACAGGTATTACAATTTCATGGTATAAAATAACCTGCAAGATACACAGCAAAATACATGTAAAACAAAAGCAATATTTCAATGTTTATTTTTGTCATTTCCATCATTACTTGAAATACATGTATATTCTATCGGACAACAAGAAAAAATTGAAAATTTTCTATTTATTTACAAGAATTAGCAACTGAACACGCCTCCACGTGTTACTCCTTTACAGCACGAAAAGGCAGCTAGCAACCTGAAAATTTTAACCGTCAAATTTAAGGAACCAGTACATACTGCCAATAAAATAATTTCAGATTCATAAAAATCAGAGCACATCTTCTATGAGCTGCAAATGCACGGCCATCATCGAGAAAAAATGGATGAGCTATCCAAGCAAACATTATATCCAGGCCCAATAACAAAATTTGACAAGAGCCTCCCCAAAAATTTATGAGCTGACCTTGATGACACCACTAGTATAGGGAACACCAAAGGGAAGCCATATTATTGAGTGGTATAAGCATCACTTCCAATCTCAAATGCATCCCAGGAAAAAAGTCTGGGATTCTTGTGATGTAATATAAAGAGATTCGATCGCCTAGTCAAAAAAACTCATGACAAGTCAAAAGATCCCTGCCCTTCACTGATTGCATACAGCAATTTCTTGTACATGACCTCCTGTTTAAAGCACGGATAAAGTAAGCACCAGAAGATGTAAAAAATCCCAGATAATTAGAAGTCCATTTGATCACCAAATACAGTACCTTGGTAGAGTACGGTGGTAGCTTTAGGTAATTAGCACAAGTCATGACACTAGGCAAGTCATCATCAGCTGATTCTGAAGGCCCAGTTCCATTCAACATTGCATTTCCAGCAGATGAAGAATGCTGCGCCCAGAAATGCTATTGTTATAGGAAGCAACAGAAAATTTAAGACGGTTTTGCCAACTACAACACATAGATGACAATCATTTTCAAATAAAAGGAGGTGATTTTAATTATAAAACCTACAGGAAGATGCCATTAAAAAAAAAACATGTGACACAGCAATGTGTTGATGCATCAGGAAACCATTTTCAAATAAAAGGAGGTGATTTTAATTATAAAATCTACAGGAAGATGCCATTAAAAAAAAATGTGACACAGCAATGTGTTGATGCATCAGGAAACAATACCCATGCATCATTCCCCACCCAAAAAACAAAAACACCATGTTGATTGTATTGCAAAGTACTCCATACAAGTAATTGACCCATGTGCACTTATTTTATTCCGGCATGCATATGATTTTACAATTCATCTTATGATACTATTTATGGAAAAAAAAGTTGAAAAGGCATTTAACGACCTTGTAACAAGAGCCTATAGAATTCATGTATAACTAGAGTGACAGAAGAGTACTATACAATGTTATGCACATTCAGCATAGCATGCACCAAATGGAACATTAAATTGTAATAAACACGCTGCTTCAAGGCATACCTTTCTAACAATGGTTAATTTTGGGTTTAGCACAGCCAGACCACCAGGTGGCAGCCTGGGTGCTCCAGTAACAAACTGGCAGAAAGCACGCTGCTGCTCTGGTGTGAACTCTCCCATAATCTCAAGCAGCTAAAACATCATGGCCACAGCACCAAAATCATCAGACGAGAATAAAAACACAGATACATGTTCTCCCAAACATGATCCTCAAAAATCAAAGTAAAGAACATACGTTAACAATGGCTGGACTCTTGGCAGTGTATCCATGATCAAATTTTATATGATCAACAAGTGTCTCCACCTGCATCAGTCAAAGCATCCAATAAATAATCAAGAAAAAAGTTCCAGAATCATAATGCATAAACAGCAAAAAGAGAGTGAATTACCTCCCACAGTTCTCTTCGCCCACAAAGCAAATAATCCAATTCTTGCGGAGTGAATATTTGCAATGATGAGATGTCAAAAACCTACTTATTAAGCAGAACCAGAATGAGTTTGGAACAAGCATAATAAAACCAGAATGTGATATCAAAAAATCAAGGTACTTATAATAGATTTTACAAAAACAGCACATGTAAATAGTATAAAAGGCAGACCACAACAAAATATATAATGCAGGAAACTCCATAGAACTTAAAATTTACAGAAATCAACTAAACATCCAAGGCACAACAATTTCCTAAAATAGTTACTGAGCTCATAAAAGACAGATGGAACTGGACCTGATTGAACCCAGCTCTAAATGCTTCCATTTGTCGCATGATCCCAGTCTTCACAGTTGCATCAACTACCAAGGATATGTATTCTTCCAAGTTATTGATATCAACCTGAAGCTTATAACAAAATTTGAGGGAAAATAAATCATCAGAATGAAAGATAGTTGCAGCAAGAAATATTGCATCCAATTATAAAGAGATGTTTAGGTTAAGAAGGGTTCTATACAGTTTCATCTCCTGGCTTCATCATGTAGTCTGGATAACCAGGAAGGGTAAAATCCAAGCAGAGATCTTTAATTGGGGTCCCACGAAAACATAAATCAGCATTGACCTCATTATTTTCAGTGCTTATTGATTCTAAATATTGTTTTCGACGAACAAGGGCATGCAATTCTTGTAAAGTCTTCCCAAATTCAGCATCAAACGAAAGAAAATCATACAGATCAAGCTCCTGCAATTGATAAGAGGATAGATATTTCAACCAATAAGATCAACAGTGCGACAACAAAATATAGCTAATGTGCAGTAAAAAATGGTCTGATAGCCTACTTGACCAAGCACAAGTTTATAAAATGCCATTGAAAGTGGTAAGTCCAAAAGCCGTCCATCTTGAAGAGCTTTGGCCATCACCCGTCCAACCAGCCGGAAATACTCAATAGTCTTACAAAATTGGCTCCCTTCAGAAGCACTAGCAGTTGGTGGCCAAGGACGAGGGAACAGGCCAAGTGGAGCTTGGACAAGATCAGCAGCAACTGCAGTACCTGACCCATTGTTGGATTTTCCATTTTTTTCATCATCTCCATCAATTTCCATTGAAGGTTTCCCTGCTGCTGAATTTGACCTCCACATTCCCAGAGAAACTTTCTGTAGATCATGACTCAAAAGCGTGTAGAACTCTAAGGTAGGACCCAACCCAGTGCCAACCTCGCCAAAATATTCTACTTCAAGCACAGCCTTCTGACTAGAATACATATCCATTACTTTCGCAGCAGAATCCAAAATGCGGTTTCGGGAAACACGAACTTTCTGGCGTTGTAATCTTCCAACCCTCACCTCTCTTTCATTTGTTGACCCATGACCATCTGCACCCTGCAGCTGCTGAAGACGAAACAACGCACGAGATAATCCAAAAGCAGTTGAATAGAAGTACTGTCGCCGAGTCTCAAAAGGGAACAAGAATGGACATGCTTTTGTTAACTGATAACACCATGATGGAAGGCTCCCGCTGCACAGTGCCAGGGCATCCTGAATTTGTCGAGCTAATTTAGGTGTGAGCTTGCTATTTACGAATTCTTCTGCAGGAACCCTGGCACCAGTAGCAGTCAACTCATTCAAACTAGAGATTTTCCCCTCGGAGAAGTTGTCAGAAACTAGTTGAACTCTCAAACGAGGTGCAAGCTGGTTCAAAGCCTCAAGTATTCGTAGTAGAGCCAATATATTATAAGTAGGATTAGATTTTTCTAGATCACAAGGAAGTTCCGCTTGCAAGATGCTATCTAAAAGTGACATCCGATGCATCTGAGCATCTGAGTTTGAATTGGAAGGGCCCCCTTTGGTGGACTTTGATGTGCTAGAACTTGAGCCTCCAACAGAAGTCCTATCAGCTTGGCCATCTGCCCTTTGATATGTAATGGTATATATATCACTCCAAAGCCTACTCCCATCACTAGAGATGAAGTCACTGCCACCATACCTGTCTTCATCATCATCTTCCAGCACAAGTTGTCTCTGGATAGCCTGATAGATAGTCAAATGCCTATTTAGCTGCTTCCCACCAGCAGTAAAGATCAACTTAGGAGGGTCACTAGAGCTACCAAACAGGGGACGTCCTTGTCGATCTCTTCCTCCTCTGATGCCTCTACCATTAGCAGATCCAAGCCCAGCCATGGCGGCAGCAGCAAAAGACATAGCTCCCCTAGATCCATAAGAGCTCCTAAAATCAGTGGAATCCAAGCCCCTAACAGCAGCAGCCCTGCTACTAGAACCAGAAGCAGGGTTACTTTGGCTGTCACTTGCTGCTGGTGCAACATTGCTATCCTCCGGTGTATCACCCAATTTCACATCATGTACTTTGTCAGGCATGCAAACAGGAAGAGAATCATCTCTTAGCACCTGGGAGAGAGAAAAAAGATGATCAAATCTAGAAAGTGGTGAATACACAGCAAACAACAGGATGAGTTTGCAAAAAGCAGTTTTTGAGGCAAAAAACTGATTTTCAGGTCTTTCATAATCTTTTCAAAAAGGTTTTGAAACTTCGATACAATTAAAACTATGGTTTTTGTTGCTTTTCCAAGACCATGGTTATGAAAACTCAATCCAAAAGGAGCTGTAATCAGACAAACACAAAGCATAAAGAAAGAAATTTAAAATATATAAGCTACATAATTAACAAAGACAGAGCAATCAGAAGACTAACATCTTCATGGTCGTCATCGTCGGAGATGTCATCATCTTCAATCACCAACGCATCATCAATCTCCACAGGAGAAATATCCAATTCCTCATCCTACAAAAAAATTCAAAAAGTTGTTTGAAAAACTGTCAAAATAATAAATATATGATATGTTTTGTATGGATGCTCAATAGATTATCTGCAAATTATAATATGAAGCGGCACCCTAAAAACTCTAGTTTTCTTGAGAAAAGTTTAGCATAGAACTTCTCACTGGACTTGATTCATGCATACCGCAATCCACATGCAAATGCAGAGTTCCTTACTAACGAGAAAACTAGACTCTTAAGAATCCTAAAATTCAGTACTCTCATTATCAGAAATTGATGTAAAGAACAGGTTGAACTGCTTTTTAACTAGTTTTTAGTCATCAAGGAGATTCATTAAACTAGTTTATTTGGCTAAAGCAACAAAGTTGGCTGCCATCCTCACAGGAAAATGAATATTAGAATTCTGATAGTTTATGATAATGCAAGTTAAGACTTACAATCAAGTTATCATAGTATCCTTGAATTATAACATACCTCAGAACTAGAATCCCCATTCACCGGTTTCAATTCTGCGTCTTTATCAAGGGCTGCTCTTCTACGAGCAGCATTTCTAGTTTGAGGTCCTTTTGTCTCCTCCTGAGCTGGTTTCAAAACAGCTTTCCCCTTTCCCCTTGATGAGCTTGTGCTTTTCTCTGGTATTGGTTCCTTTCTAGCTGAATCTCCTATATTAACAGATGATCGGGATCTTGAAGAGTGACGACGAGTGGCAGTAGCAGGAGTTGAGGTAGAAGGGGATGATGCACCAGCTCCAGGGTGTGTGGTCCCCGATTCTGAGTTTCCTGCAGATTCAGACACCTTTTGGCCAGTTTCATTTCGCTGTACTCGCGGCCAAAGAAATTCTTCTACAGCAGCTAAACTTGCTAATGGATCAATAAGTACAACATTGGAAGAGTAATCACGGAGACCCTTTTCCCCTTGGACCCGACAGAGACGTAACTTAAAAGGTTGAGATAGTGCACTCAATCCAGAAGACAGGCGTGCACCTCCACTGGATGACCTAGAAGAATGGCTAAGAACAACAGGAAAACGCTCCAAGGATGACAAAGCATTTTGAAGCTTCTGAACTAAGACTGTCATGGAGGTGGCACCCCCTCCATCAATACTGGAAGGAAGGGCCAGAGCAACAAATGATTTAAATCTTCTCAGTGCTTGTTGCCGAAGTTTGGGTAGGTTGGCTTCTGAAATTCTCTCCTTGGTAAAATAGCCACAAGAAAAATAGTTTAGCAAGGTTGCCACAACACCACTACCTATAAACTCAAAAGTGGATACACCATCCCCCTTGCCTAGCTCTGCTAGCATCTCGGATATCACCCCAATCAAGTATTCTTCCTTATTAGCAGAATTGTCAATAAGATGGGAAGCAGAAGCCTTTGATTTGCCCTTTGCTTTAGTCTTTTGGTCATCAACACCAGCATTCAACTTTGTGCAGAGATTTTTCAAGTGTAACAGGTCATCGGTAACCCCAACTTCAGCAGCTCCGGGATCCGAAGGAAAGTGCTTATCTCTAAAATCTTTAGCACACGCACTAACTGCTAAACGCAAATTAGAATTAACGGTTGGGATTTCTATAGAACTTGGAGGTGATCCAGCATTTGCGCAAACTTGAGACTTGGATTCTTCAGATGAATTTGCCTCAGGATTTGAATTCCCACTGCGACGTTTGTAACGCCTGGAACGTGATGATGATCCAGGAACAGAATCGTTATCCTTCTCAGCAGAAGCAGCTTGGGTAGGACCAGTATTTGGACTTCCAGCTAAGATAAGTTGATCTACAGCATGAACAACACCTTCTCTGACAAACATCTTGGAGAAAGTCCCAGGAAGTTTTTCCATAATAATCTTGGCAATTTGAAGGGCAGGAACCAAGACGTGTGGATCTTTCCACGCTAACACCCCAGCTAGAAAACTAGAGGAACAAATAACATGGATAAATAGTCATATGACTTACCCTGATGACAGTATATAAAAAGAACAAGCATGGGTAAAATTTGCTTCACCTTGATATGTTTGTCACATTAAGTAGAGACTGAATCATCTCCGCATTGCTGAAGTACATCAACTTCCCAATAACTGAGAGACATTTGTGGCGAACAGGACTGTTGACACTGGCACCATAAATCTGAACAACAAGCAAATGATGTCGTTATTATCAACTTCAGTGAACACAAAACAGATCTTACAATTTATACACTGCAAAGTCCACTAAAAAACTGACCGACCTGTATCAGAACAGGAAGAAGATCCATTCCAAATTGCTGCAGAAGTTCTGGTTGATCATTTAATAATTTCTCACGAGCTGAAACCTCAGGAACATTTCCATTATTATCATCTTGTTTCCCAGAACTGCTGGATGGAGACTTCTTCACAACAGATCCTTTGGCCAACATACTGGAGCTCGTAGGGAGGGAGATAGTTCCTTGTGGAAGTGGAGGAAGAAGCTCATTTGCCAGATTGACAATCTCAAAAACCTATATGGCAGCGTCAACAAAAATGAAGCTGGAACTTAGTTCTAAAACTGTTGAACAGGCCAAATATTTTTTAATCCTAGGGAAACTTCATGGTGAAAAGAATGCAATGGCACCGCAAAACAGAATAAGCAGATGAAGAAGCAGGTACCTGATCTGCTGGTCTACTTAGAGCCGGAGGAACAGAGGAGTTAGCAGAACCTGCAGAACCTAATAGTATATCTTTAAGAATGCCACTGACCCCAAGAAGAAGTAATGTTTTGGCTCCTAGAGGAGAGCCAATTGCACATGTGGATAGCAGTCGAATTAAGCCCTGAATGCCTTAAGTCAGAAAGGCCGAAATACATGAAATAAACTTAAAGGACAAGGTACAAACTTCTTTTACCGTATATGTTGGAGCATTGAGAGATGCCTGTCCACCTCCGGAACTACTGGTGGAAATGAGAGAGGCAGCTTGAGCAACAAGTCCATGATTACACAATTCATCTAATTTGCCTGGTGATGAAGCAAAGGCTTCAGCAATCCTTGTCAAACAAACTGAAGCATGCTCCAAGACCTACAAATGTTCAAATTGCTTTGAGTGCAGAATAAACTAGAAGGTGGTGAATTGGCTGCAACTCTAAGAGAAAACAGCAAGATTACCTTTGCATCGTGGTACTGAAGAAGGTTGGTCAACAGAGGGACTGCTTCCATCACAAAGTCAGCTGCATCTGAAGGAAGTTTCTTGCACATATTTGCAGCAGTCGATAATGCTACTCGCTGAAAACATGACATTGATCAAAAGGGCCTCAATAAGAATGCGAACTACTCCACAAGGTTCTAGCATCTCTGCATGCCAAATTAACTTATTAACTAAAAAACAAAACTGCAAATCAATTACCTGAACTCCAGTAGAGAAAAAATCCAGATAAGAAAGCACTGCCATAAGAGCACCAGCACGCAGACATGCAGTTGGGTGCTCTTGAGATATTTTCTTTAGAGCTTGCAGAGACTGTCACGTTACAACAGAAGCAGCAGTAAGTTTCACTAATAAACCAACAAATAAAACCAGCTGATTGCAGTCCATCTGAATAGTATTGTCATAATGCTGTATAGAAAGAATGCAATTTTACCACTGACTAAAAGGAAGACACTGGCATAGCTAATCAAACATAAAATCCCAAATGACTAACCCATTTAATACATTCATAAGCCATCATTATTGTATACGGTATTCAAAGAACGGATTTTCCATGAATACCAAATAATCAACCACTTAAATAAACCATAGCCAATCAATTTACGGGCAGATAAAAGCAACTTAAACTGGGGAATCAAGAAAACCTGTTCAGCAAGGTCCATGTACTCAATAGTAATCAACCTTGCAACAAAACATGAAACAGCGCCATAATGAACAACAGCAGCACAAGACGATGGCAAAACATCACACAAATGTGTAATCGCCCTTGCAGCAAGCAACATAATATCAGGATTACTCTCATTATTCAACAACCCAACAAGAATCGGAACAAAAGAATCCACGGAAAAAGTGCTCAGACTCTCTTCAGTCCCAATAGAAAGCATTTCACAGAGCTGCGTTAAGGCTTCCACTTGCTTCCCTTCTTCTCCATCAGCCCTCAACCCAGACAGAATCTTCTTCAATCTCCCCGATTGATGCGAGCTTGAACCTGAACCCGTCACGGGAGAAGGCAACAAATCATCAAGACCAGCACCCAACTTTCTCAACAAACCCTGTAAGGCACTACTAGCTGAAGTCAGATTATGATGGAAAGCACCAATTCCACCACCTTCGCTGTCGTCATCGTCGTCGACATTGAGGTTATTATTGTCATTTCCAGAATCCAAATTATTGTTAATTTCCCTATTTTCACGCGAAACCCTAACTTCATGTTCTTTCTCTTTGCCTTTATCCGATTCACTGTTACTATTATTATTCCTATTCCGACGAGAGCGAGAAGAAGAAGACGATTCGACAGGTGTGGAGTCCATGGGGAGAGGGTGAGCACGTGTGGAACGAGAGCGAGTAGCGGTGGCGGTTGTTGTTGTGGCAGTGCGGGATCGTTTGTTGGGGCGAGTAGTAGGACTGGTGGTGGTGGCGGCAGATGAGGAGGCCTCCGCCCGTTTCCGGCTACGAGTTTCCATACAAGAACTAACCCTCCAGAATTATATCCGTCGTCGCGCACTCACGCGCCACCGGATCGCGTTGTCATGACGATAATTCAGCGCATCCGTTTGAAAACCCTAAAAATTATCGAATTTGGGAAATTTTGATCGGGGGAGAGAGGACAGGGGGGACCGGGGGTGAAGAGAAACCCTAAAATCAGAATAAATAAAGAATAAAAAAGAGCGGGTGGACGACTTTTATATGTGTTTTTGTTGGAAAGAGAGAAAAAAATCGGAATAAACTATACGAATAAAGACATCATATTCGGTCTCTTATGTCGTATATGTTCCTTTGTCCTCACGAAACTTAGTAGACAGGTATAGTAGCTGCGAGCTCATTTTTTATTTTATAAAACAATTAGGTTTTGATGATGACAGGATTTAAGGTTATTTGGGTTCTATAGTCTATTTTGGGTTTTGTGACGTGTGAGACGTAAGGATAGTTGGGTCTAGCGTATAGCTCAAACACCATCTGAATGTTAGGGTGTGCTCATCCAATTCCAAGCGACAAGTGTGTGTATAGGGTGTGCACAGCGTTAAGGGAGGAGCCCTGACATGTGCGCTTGGTTTGCCAGCACATAGGCATCAGTCCGAACACTTCGTGTTCCTATGTAAATTTTTTTAAATAGTAATAATAATAATAGTAGTAGTAGTAATTTTTACTTTTCAATTCAAATCTATAAATATTTTTTAATATTAAGAATAATATTTTCTAATTTAATAATTATTTTATTAATAGTATTAATTATTATAAAAATAATAATATTTATAACATAAAAAATAATATTTTTAATATTAATACTTTTAATTATGGTAAAAATAATAATATTCATAACACAAATAATACTATTTTTAATTTCAAGAATATCTAGAACACAAATAATAATATATTTTTATATTAAAACTTTAAATTATTATAAAAATAATAATAATATAACACAAATAATAATATTTTCACATGAATAATTTGAATTATAAGAAAAATAATAATATTTAGAACACAAATAATAATATTTTTTATATGAATACTTTGTATTATAAGAAAAATAATAATATTCACAACGCAAATTATAATATTTTTTATATTAATACTTAAAATTGTTGAATATTTTTAATAACATTGCGCCGCGGACTAGTTTTTATTTTTATAAAAATATCATAAAAATTTATAATATAAATAATAATATGTTTCCATTATTAATAATAATATTTTCTTTTAAATTTATTAATTTTAAATGAAAGTAAAATTTTATAAAGAGTAAATGTATTGCACACCATTTTTTTTTCTCGGTTTGATATGACTACTTGGATCAATATATTTATAAAAGAAATTAATTTTTTTTTATTTCAGCCTCTCTTATGATTTGAAACCTTGATGCAAACTTGAGAATGAACTGTTTATGACCGTGTTAAGCCTACAAGGTGTTTAATGTTTATTCATTTTGCTGGTAGAGTTGATTTGATGCACAACGTTTTGTTTATTTAATGTGATTTCGATTATTAAAAGGTATAAGGACCTTTTTGTTTTTTCGTTTTAAAAGCGTTTTTGATAAAATTTGAAAATTTTTTATTTTTCTTATTAACTTCAAATTAATATATTTTTAGTGTTTTCAAATTATTTTGATGTGCTGATATCAAAAATGATTTTTAAAAAATAAAAAATTTTATTAATATGTATTTTGACACGAAAAACTATTTAAAAAACAACTGCAACTACACTATCAAACACATTCTAAACCTATGAATAAGGCAACTTCTCTAGTGATTTGTAAGGAGTAGTTCGATGCTTTACTGTGGGCTTGTTTTGGCTGTGTAGTTGTGAAAACGACGTTGTTTCGGAAATGATACTGATTTGTTTTTTTTTTTTCATCTGGGATTTTTTGTTGGCGATGCAATTTAGTTTTTTGGACCAAAAAAAGCATGCACTTGTTATTAGGCACGTTAATTTATCTTTCTTGGGTTTATTTGTCAGGGATTACTTATTCGCTGCTTTCATACGCTAATAGTTTCGGTTGGGTGGAATGGAGTAGGCAAAATATGATGGATTTCACATGGCAGGCAACGGCCCTTCCACTGCCTGAGAAGATTTGTTTGCTTTTGGTGGTTAGATGTTGCTGTTGAGCAAGTCTTGTTTGATCAATTTGGTTAATGTAAAACCTGATTTTTTTTTTAATTTAATGGGGTTGTTCGAGTCAGCTTGTGCGCACCTCGACTAATCCTTATGAGTCATGGAGTTAAAGATCAGGTAAGCTTCCAGTGGCCATCAATATTAGAAACCATGAGACTTGAATCTGAAACTACAGGAGAAGTAAACCTCTTGGTCCTAAACTTTTACCATTGGACCATCTGTTAAATGGTTTTTAGGTGGACCAGTGATGCAGATATAATGATTTGTATCCTTAAAGTTGAGAGATACCGGGTTTATTATTGAACTATTTTTGGACATTGACCACTGGAATCTTAATAACTTGGCATGTTAATTTGTGACTCGATTAACATGGACAAACTTGGATGAGACCCACTAGAGTCAATTTTAATATATATTTTTAAATTTATCCGAAATAATATCATTTTTAAATTGATTTATGATCGGTAACTCTTACCCATTAATAAAAACTCTAAAAGGCGAGAGAGTTTCACTATAGCAATAGACAACGTGGATCACTATAGTAAAATTATCTATTTGTCCTTGAGTTAGAAAAAAAAATGAGCCCTAAAGTTGGGGGTTTTGATCTTTTTCACTGATCATTAATCATTAAAAGATTGTTTGAATGTGTTTGTGTCCTGTTTTTTTTTTTAACACAATAAAAATACTTTTTTACCTCCAGAGTCAACAAATTTGACATTTATTTGTCTATTTAGATGCGTCGTCATGTCTTCTTTCACATTGTGTGGCATGTGGTGGTCGGAAGGTCATCGGTGGTCATTTGTTTTTTTTTCTTTTCTCTCTCCCGACATGTCAAATACACCATTGTCCTCTTTGATTTTTGTTTTTCAATTCTAGTCCTTATTTTTTTTAATTTCTTATTTCGTTATCGTTCCTTTTATATAAGTTTTTTTGTTTTACAATTTATCGTGCGTTTGTTTTTCCATTCCAGTCCTTTTTTTTTATTTTTTCCTTAGCCTTTTCGTTCAAATTTTTTTAGCTTTCAATTTCATCTTTCAATCAAAGTTTTTGTTGTTTTATTTTTTTTTCAATTTGACCCTTATTCTTTTTATTTGTTTTTCCTTTTGTTAAAGCTATTTTCTCAATTCAATTTAACAATCCAATTGAAAATTTTTATTTGCCCTCTAATCAATGGTTTTTTTTCACCCCTATTTTTATATGAATCCTTCTATGTAGTTGATTTTTTTTCCTGGTTTCATCTTTCGCATTCGGCCTGTCAAGGATTCAGCTTCATATAATCTTATCGTTCTGCATAAGTTTTTTTTTTTTAATATTGGTCTTGTGATTATTCTCAATTTCTTTTCTATGTTTATCCCGATCTCATGATTTAGGTCACGAACTTTGCATGACTTTTTTAATACAATTTTTTAAATTTTTTTGTTTGTGTTTGATTTTTCAATATATTATTTTAATTCTTTTTTAGTTTTATAGTTATGAAATTATTTTTTAAAATAAAAAATATTTATTTTTAAATAATATTTCTAGTGTGTTCAGTTTGCGTGATATTTTTTTAGGGCGTGAGTTTATTCACTTAGTTTCACTTGTGTTTATTTTTTAAATCATAATTTTTTCTAGGTGTTGATTTATCTTTTATTTATTTAAATAAATAAATTCAGTAAACACAGTAAGGTGACTGTGTCTTTTCATGTGGTTGAATATTTTGATTTATATTTATCTTTTAATTTTTTTAATTTTTTTTAGTTATTGTTAGTGATTTATTTTTGTTTATTTACATGAATGGTTATAAATTTATTTAATTAAATACATATACAAA
>Ga0325402_1002592_pt1 | contig 15919 bp, 10 predicted proteins | sample PopdelMetagenome_22_FD_207212 | JGI IMG/M metagenome (GOLD analysis project Ga0325402, IMG submission 207212) | Populus deltoides microbial communities from Bellville, Georgia, United States - Xylem-PdKOR-R3 | ecosystem: Host-associated > Plants > Phyllosphere > Stem > Wood/Secondary xylem... | reverse complement strand
TTCGACCCCGGTCTCGCCGGGTTATTTATTACTTCGACACTCCTGCACTTGGGAGAAGACATCAATCTTTTGGTCGTGTCAGTGTGATTCGGCTAAACTAAGATTCCTTTCGCCAATCCCCTTTAACCACATCCAAAATCCTTTGTGTGGTTAGGCTAAACTGAGATTCTTTTGCCAATCCCCTTTAACCCGAACCATAATTATGTGTGGTTGGGCTAAACTAAGATTCCTTTCGCCACTCCCCTTTAAGTAGAACCAAAATCCTGTGTGTGGGTGTGCTAAATTGAGATTTCTTTTGCCAATCGCCTTTAACTAGTACCAAAATCTTGTGTGTGGTTGGGATAAACTAAGATTCACTTTGTCAATCCCCTTTAACCGGAACCCAAATCCTGTGTGTGGTTGGATGAAACTAAGATTCCTTTCGCCAATCCCCTTGAACTAGAACCAAAATGCTATATGTGGTAGGACTAAACTAAGAGTCCTCTTGCCAATCCCCTTTAACTAGAACCCAAATGCTGTGTCGTTGGGCTAAACTGAGATTCTTCTTGCTAATCCCCTTTAACCAAAACCAAAAGGCTGTGTGTGGTTAGGATAAGTTGAGATTCCTTTCGCCAAACCCCTTTAAGCAGAACCAATATCCTGTGTGGGTGTGCTAAATTGAGATTTCTTTCGCCAATCGCCTTTAACCACTACAAAAATCTTGTGTGTGGTTGGGATAAACTAAGATTCCTTTCGCCAATCCTCTATAACCGGAACCCAAATCCTGTATGTGGTTGGATGAAATTGAGATTCCTTTCGCCAATCCCTTTTAACCAGAACCAAAATGCTATGTGCGGTAGGGCTAAACTGAGAGTCCTCTCGCCAATCCCCTTTAACCAGAACCCAAATGTTGTGTGGTTGGGCTAAATTGAGATTCCTCTTGCCAATCCCCTTTAACCAAAACCAAAAGGCTGTGTGTGATTAGGATAAGCTGAGATTCCTTTCGCCAATCCCCTTTAAGCAGAACCAAAATCCTGTGTGTGGGTGTGCTAAATTGAGATTTCTTTTGCCAATCGCCTTTAACCAGTACCAAAATTTTGTGTGTGGTTGGGATAAACAAAGATTCCTTTCGCCAATCCCCTTTAACCAGAACCTAAATCCTGTGTGTGGTTGGATGAAACTGAGATTCCTTTCGTCAATCCCCTTTAACCAGAACCAAAATGTTATGTGCAGTAAGGCTAAACTGAGAGTCCTCTCGCGAATCCCCTTTAACCAGAACCTAAATGCTGTGTGGCTAGGCTAAACTGAGTGTAACATCTCCTTATCTGGGAGAAAGCAACAATCTCATGTTAACTGATAAACATAGTGATAATTTATATATATATATATATATATATATATATATATATATATCTATTCCTGGTATTTGTATTAAAGTCTACCGAAATTTCGACGAAGTCTGCCCTATACCAGGAGGTCCCAAGTTATCGACATACGACCTGTTCACACTTATAATATACCACATCTCCTAACTCAATTCAACCCAATCATCTTGGGTCTCAATCCCACAATCATCATCATTCATATCAACCACAATGTTTATGATATACATTGTACAACAATTATCATTATGGATGGATAAAGATATAAACATGCATATATGGAATATAGTTATACAAATTTCAGAATTAAATTCATCTATGTAAGTTTAAACATCAATTATACAAATTGAGTTAAATAAAAGTTGTAATATTACCAAATATAAGGGTACACTCCCTAGAACCTAAATTACAAAAAGTGAACCTATGCTAGAATCTACTCCTATCGTGCATGCGATGATCCTGAAAACAAAATACATATTATTGAAATATAAATATCACAATAATATAGCAATACAAATATCCAGCAATTTAAAAAGGCAAATATGTATTCATATTTTATACGCTTCTCCCTTTTAGTTTTTATCGGAGACTTTTTCTCTTTCAACTACTAAAAACGACTTCCTCTTCCATTATCAACCTCCATTCAAGATCTCATAAAACCACCCATGATTATTACCGCTTAACACGTTACCGATATCAATTTCACTGTTATCATCATCACCCCGTAGGAGTTGATGAATGGTGATCCCCTTACCCAAGATCCTAACATACACTAATGATCCTAACATACACTAAATGTTTGTTAGCCAATACATGATTGATCCCCTTATCCGAGATCCTAACATACACTAAATATATGCTAGTCAATACAACTTGATTCCCTTACCCAGGATCCTAACATACACTAAATGTATGCTAGTTCACGCCCCAAATCACACTTCTCATATTTCTTTGTCAACAAAAATTTCATCACTTGGCAATTCACACAACAACTGTTCACCTTGAATACACATACATTTAGAATACTATCCAAAATATCAGCATCACTACACAAACTCTTCCTCCTTTCTTCTAATATCCAATGTTCGGTAATTCACCTCTCACATAAATAACATATTAAATCATAGAATTTAACTAGAAAGTATAGGTGCGGATCACCTACCTGCAATAGAAGCTCTATTCGTGCTCCCCTGCTGTTGTTGTTGCACCACGCTTGTGGTCCCTCCTGCAAATCACAAGTTTATCTCATAAATTTTCATCACTCAAGGATATGTTTTATAATAACCATATCAACAACCAATAAGTCTTTCTTTCAGTCATTTCTTAATATTTTCTGATTTTCTGATTTCACCCATTAATATTATCGTTCTTTGTCTGACCCCAGTTATCATTCCTTTCTTTATATTTGGACTGTTATTATCCAACTATTACTGTCTCGTTTTTGAACTATTACTGTCTGACCTCTCCTCAGATTTTTAACTATATCTGGAGTTATAGAACTCCAATTCAAGCGAGATTAGTTTCGTTGGAAAGCTAAGACATGAGGCTACAAGTTCTATTAATTAAGAAGAACCCAGTTTTGCCGCTAAGATAGTCAAAATTGCTCATCAACAAACACTTGGACTGTTACTGTCCAACTGTTATTGTCTTGTTTTTAAACCGTTACTGTCTGACCTCTCCTTAGATTTTTAACTATATCTGAAGTTATAGAACTCCAATTCAAGCGAGATTAGTCTCATTGGAAAGCTAAGACATGAGGCTACAAGTTCTATGATTAAGAAGAACCCAGTTCTATCTCTAAGATAGTCAATATTGCTCATCAATAAACACTTGGACTGTTACTGTCCAACTGTTACTGTCTGACCTCTCCTTAGATTTTTAACTATATCTGGAGTTATAGAACTCCAATTCAAGCGAGATTAGTCTCGTTGGAAAGCTAAGACATGAGGCTACAAGTTTTTATGAATTAAGAAGAACCCAATTCTAATTCCCTCATTCTCCTATCCAAAATCTTACTAAGAGTCAGGAGACGAGTCTGTCCAGATTTGTCACCCCTTTCCCTTCACACATAACTTTCACAAACTACATTTGCTGTGTAAATTTTCATGGTTTCATGTCCCCAATCACATAACACACATAATTTAACTTAATTTTAACAATAAATACTTTTCCCCCAATTGAAGGCTAAGAACCCTAATCTATAATTCACATCAAGACATCAATTCATTATCGAATTTTCAATGACTTATAATATTATGTTTAGAACACCTTACCCGGTACGAAATTAGGTTTTGATCTTCAACCAGTTGAAGATTTTTCAACTTCCTCTCTTATCTAATGATAGCCAGCCCTCCATCTTCTCTTCTTATTCAATTTCCTTGTTAATCCCTTGCCCACAAGTGTTTATTCCATCTATAAACCCTTAATCTTGAATGGTTTTCTTGAAATTTTGGTGTTTCTCTCTTGATTTTGCAAGAATGAATATAAAAACTCCCTCTTTTCTTTCCTTATGATTTCTGTAGATTTTGGTGAGAATAGGAGTATTTATGCCCTATAATTTTTCTTATTTGCATTTAGGCCCCTACACCTTTTTTTTTCTTCTTATGATTAAGTTATACCTCTTTTCATTTCTTATAATTTCACCCCACAACTTTTAATTTGGTTTATTTTCTTTAATTTAATCCAACCCTCAACATTTTCGAGTTGATTTATAATGTCTCGAAATATTTCATCCAGAAACTTATATCCAAAAATTTTTTATTCCTATTTTTATTTAACTATATGCATGATTTTCTTCACTTTTATTTCTCCTGTAGTTAGTTTGCAATCTAAGTAACCTTTATTTTTCCTTGGAGTTTACACTGAGATTCCTCTCGCCAATCCCCTTTAATCAGAACCAAAAGGCTGTGCGTGATTGGGATAAGCTGAGATTCCTTTCGCTAATCCCCTATAAGCAAAACCCAAATCCTGTGTGTGGGTGTGCTAAACTTAGATTCCTTTCACCAATCACCTTTAACCAGAACCAAAATCCTGTGTATGGTTAGGCTAAACTGAGATTCCTTTTGCATATCCCGAGACTTTTGCCAATCCCCTTTATCCAGAACCAAAATGTTGTGTGTGGTTGGGATAAACTGAGATTCCTTTTGCCAATCGCCTTTAAGCAGAACCCCAATCCTGTGTGTGGGTGTGCTAAACTGAGATTCCTTTCGCCGATCGCCTTTAAGTAGAACCCCAATCCTGTGTATGGGTGTGCTAAACTGAGATTCTTTTTGTTGATCGCCTTTAAGCAGAACCCCAATCTTGTGTGTGGGTGTGCTAAACTGAGATTCCTTTCGCCAATCACCTTTAACCAGAACCAAAATCCGGTGTGTGGTTGGGCTAAACTGCAATTCCTTTAGCCAATCCTAAGAATGATTTAGCCAATCTTCTTTAACCGGAACCAAAATCCAGTATGGTGGGCGAAACTCAGATTCCTTTTGCCAATCCCTTTTAAACAGAACCAAAATCCAGTGTGGTGGGCGAAACTCAGATTCCTTTCGCCAATCCCTTTTAAACAGAACCAAAATCCTGTGTGGCAGGGCTAAACTGAGATTCCTTTCACCAATCCCCTTTAACCGAAACCAAAATTCTGTCTAAGGTTAGGCTAAACTGATATTTGTTTCGCCAATTCCCTTTAACCGGAATCAAAATGCAGAGTTTGGTTAGGCTTAACTGAGATTCCTTTCGTCAATCCCTTTTAACCAGAACCCAAATCCTGCATGTGGTTCGACTAAACTGAGATTCCTTTCGCCAATCCCCTTTAACCACAACCAAAATCCTGGGTGTGGTTAGGCAAAAATGAGATTTCTTTAGCCAATCCCCTTTAACCGGAACCAAAATCATGTGTGGCTGGGCTAAACTGAGATTCCTTTCGCCAATCTCTTTTAACCATAACCAAAATCCTACATGTGGTTTGGCTAAACTGAGATTCCTTTCGCCTATCCCCTTAAACCAGAACCAAATCCTGTGTGTGGTTGGGCGAAACTGACATTTCTTTTGCCTATCCCCTTTAAATAGAACCCGAATTCCGTGTGTGGTTGGGCTAAACTGAGATTCCTTTCGCCAAATCCCCTTTAACCAGAACCCAAATTCCGTGTGTGATTCGGCTAAATTGAGATTCCTTTCGCCAAATCCCTATAACCATAACCAAAATGTTGTGTGTGGGTGGGCTAAACTGAGATTCCTTTCGCCAATCTCCTTTAACCAGAACCCAAATCTTGTGTATGATTCGGCTAAATTGAGTTTTCTTTTTCCAATCCTCTTTAACCAGAACCCAAATCCTGTGTGTGGTTAGGCTAAACTGAGCTTCCTTTTGTCAATCCCTTTTAACGAGAACCCAAATCCTAGGTGTGGTTGGACTAAACTGAGATTCCTTTCGCCAATCACCATTAACTACAAACCCAAATACTGTGTGTGGTTGGGCTAAAATGAGATTCCTTTCGCCAATCCCCTTTAACCACACCTAAATCCTATGAGTGGTTGGACGAAACTGAGATTCCTTTCGCCAATCCCCTTAAACCGGAACCAAAATACAGTGTTTTGTTAGGCTAAACTAAGATTCCTTTCATCAATCCCTTTCAACTAGAACCCAAATCCTGCATATGGTTCGGCTAGACTGAGATTCCTTTTGCCAATCCCCTTTAACCACAACCAAAATCCTGGGTGTGGTTAGGCTAAACTGAGATTCCTTTAGCCAATCCCTTTTAAACTGAATCAAAATCCTGAGTGGTTGGGCTACACTAAGATTCATTTTGCCAATCCCTTTTAACCAGAACCAAAATCCTATGTGTGGTAGGGACAAACTGAGATTCCTTTGGCCAATCCTAAGATTCATTTCACCAATCCCCTTTAACCAGAACCAAAATGCTGTGTGCGGTTTGGATAAACTAAGATTTTTTTTGCCAATCCCCTTTAACCGGAACCCAAATCCTAGGAGTGGTTCGGCTAAACTGAGATTCCTTTCGTCAATTCCCTTTAACCACAACCCAAATCCTAGGTGTGGTTTGGCTAAACTGAGATTCCTTTAGCCAATCCCCTTTAACTGAACCAAAATTCTGTGTGGTTGGGCTAAACTGAGATTCATTTCGCCAATCCCATTTAACCACAACCAAAATCCTGGGTGTGGTTCGGCTAAACTAAGATTCTTTTAGCCAATCCCCTTTAACCGAACCAAAATCCTGTATGGTTGGGCTAAACTGAGATTCCTTTCACCAATCCCATTTAACCAGAACTAAAATGCTGTGTGTGGTTGGGATAAACTAAAATTCCTTTCGCCAATCCCCTTTAACCACAACCAAAATCTTATGTGTGGTTGGGCGAAACTGAGATTCCTTTTGTAGATCCTCTTTAACCAGAACCAAAATGCTGTGTGTGGTTGGGCTAAACTGAGATTCCTGTGGCCAATCTTGAGATTCATTACCCCAATCACCTTTAACAAGAACCAAAATGTTGTGTGTGGTTCGGATACACTGAGATTTCTTTTCCTAATCCCCTCTAACCACAACCAAAATCCTGTGTGTGGTTAGGCAAAACTGAGATTCCTGTGGCCAATCCTGAGATTCATTACCCCAATCACCTTTAACGAGAACCAAAATGTTTTGTGTGGTTCGGATAAACTGAGATTCCTTTTTCCAATCCCCTTTAACCATAACCAAAATCCTGTGTGTGGTTGGGCTAAACTGAGATTCCTTTGGCCAATCCTGAGATTCATTTTACCAATCCCCTTTAACCACAACCAAAATCTAGTGTGTGGTTGGGCAAAACTGAGATTCTTTTTGTAGATCCCTTTTAACCACAACCAAAATCCTGTGTGTGGTTGGGCTAAACTGAGATTTCTTTGGCCAATCCTGAGATTCATTTCACCAATCCCCTTTAACCAGAACCAAAATGTTGTGTGTGGTTGGGCTAAACTAAGATTCTTATGGCCAATCCTGAGATTCATTCCCCCAATCACCTTTAACTATAACCAAAATGTTGTGTGTGGTTTGGATAAACTGAGATTCCTTTCGCCAATCCCCTTTAACCGGAACCAAAATCTTGTGTGGCTGGGCTAATATGAGATTCCTTTCGCCAATCCCTTTTAACCAGAACCAAAATGTAGTGTTTGGTTAGGCTAAATTAAGATTCCTTTCATCAATCCCTTTTAACTAGAACTGAAATCCTGCTTGTGGTGCGGCTAAACTGAGACTCCTTTCGCCAATCCTGAGATTCATTTCGCCAATCCCCTTTAACTAGAACCAAAATGCTGTGTGCGGTTGGGCTAAACTGAGATTCCTGTGGCCAATCTTGAGATTCATTACCCCAATCACCTTTAACAAGAACCAAAATGTTGTGTGTGGTTGGGATAAACTGAGATTCCTTTTCCCAATCCCCTTTAACCACATCCAAAATCCTGTGTGTGGTTGGGCGAAACTGAGATTCCTTTCGTAGATCCCCTTTAACCAGAACCAAAATCCTGTGTGTGGTTGGGATAAACTGAAATTCCTTTCGCCAATCCCCTTTAACCACAACCAAAATCTTGTGTGTGGTTGGGCGAAACTGAGATTCCTTTTGTAGATCCTCTTTAACCAGAACCAAAATGCTGTGTGTGGTTGGGCTAAACTGAGATTCTTATGGCCAATCTTGAGATTCATTACCCCAATCACCTTTAACGAGAACCAAAATGTTGTGTGTGGTTCGGATACACTGAGATTCCTTTTCCTAATCCCCTTTAACCACAACCAAAATCCTGTGTGTGGTTGGGCAAAACTGAGATTCCTTTCGTAGATCCCCTTTAACCAGAACTAAAATCCTATGTGTGGTTGGGCTAAACTGAGATTCCTGTGGCCAATCCTGAGATTCATTACCCTAATCACCTTTAACGAGAACCAAAATGTTTTGTGTGGTTCGGATAAACTGAGATTCCTTTTTCCAATCCCCTTTAACCATAACCAAAATCCTATGTGTGGTTGGGCTAAACTGAGATTCCTTTCGCCAATCCCCTTTAACCGGAACCAAAATCTTGTGTGGCTGGGCTAATATGAGATTCCTTTCGCCAATCCCTTTTAACCAGAACCAAAATGTAGTGTTTGGTTAGGCTAAACTAAGATTCCTTTCATCAATCCCTTTTAACTAGAACCGAAATCCTGCTTGTGGTGCGGCTAAACTGAGACTCCTTTTGCCAATCCTGAGATTCATTTCGCCAATCCCCTTTAACTAGAACCAAAATGTTGTGTGTGGTTGGGCTAAACTGAGATTCCTGTGGCCAATCCCTTTTAACCAAAACCCAAATCCTGTGTGTGGAAGGGCGAAACTGAGATTCCTTTCGCCAATCCCCTTTAACCGAAACCAAAATCATATGTGGCTGGGCTAAACTGAGATTCTTTTTGCTAATCCCCTTTAACCACAACCAAAATCCTGGGTGTGGTTAGGTTAAACAAAGATTCCTTTAGCTAATCCCCATTAAACAAACCAAAATCCTGTGTGGTTGAGCTAAATGAGATTCCTTTTGCCAATCCCTTTTAACCAGAACCAAAATCATGTGTGTCTATGTTAAACTACGATTCCTTTCACCAATCCTCTTTAACCAGAACACAAATGTTGTGTGTGGTTCGGCTAAACTTAGATTCCTTTTGCCAATCCCCTTTAACCAGAACTCAAATCCTGAGTGTGGTTGGCTAAACTAAGATTCCTTTTGCCAATCACTTTTAACCAGAACCAAAATCCAGCGTGTGGTTTTGCTAAACTGAGATTCCTTTGACCAATCACCTTTTAACTGGAACCAAAATCCTATGTGTTGTTGGGCTAAACTGAGATTCCTTTCGTCAATCCCCTTTAACCATAACCAAAATCCTTCGTGTGGTTCAGCTAAACTGAGATTCCTTTCACGAATCTCCTTTTAACTAGAACCAAAATCCTGTTAGTAGTTAGCCTAAAATGAGATTCCCTTCACCAATCCCCCTTAACCAGAACCCAAATCCTGTGTATGGGTTTGCTAAACTGAGATTCCTTTCGCCAATCGCCTTTAATTGGAACCAAAATGGTGTGTGGTAGGGCTAAGCTGAGATTATTTTCATCAATTCCTTTTAACCAGAACCAAAATGTAGTGTGTAGTTAGGCTAAACTGAGATTCCTTTTGCCAATCTTAAGATTCCTTTCGCCAATCCCCTTTAACCAGAACCAAAATGTTATGTGTGGTTGGGATAAACTGAGATTCCTTTCACCAATCCCCTTTAAGCAGAACCCAAATCGTGTATGTGGGTTTGCTAAACTGAGATTCCTTTCGCCAATCGCCTTTAACCATAACTCAAATGCTATGTGCGGTTGGGCTAAACTGACATTCCTTTCGCCAATTTTCTTTTAACCAGAACTAAAATGCTGTATGTGGTTAGGCTATACTGAGATTCCTTTCGCCAATCCCCTTTAACAAGAACCAAAATCTTGCGTGTCGTTCGGCTAAACTGCAATTCCATTCGCCAATCCTCGTTAACAAGAACCCAAATCCTGTGTGTAGTTAGGCTAAAATGAGATTCCTTTCACCAATCCCTCTTAACCAGAACCCAAATCTTTTGTGTGGTCGGGCTAAACTGCGATTCCTTTCGCTAATCCCCTTTAACAATAACCAAAATGCAATGTGTGGTTAGGCTAAACTAAGATTCCTTTCGCCAATCCCCTTTAACTAGAACCAAAATGCTATTTGTGGTTGGGCTAAATTGAGATTCCTTTCGCCAATCCCCTTTAACCGGAACCAAAATCCTGCGTGATTGGGCTAAACTAAGATTCCTTTTGCCAATCCCCTTTAACAAGAACCAAAATCCTTCGTATCCTTTGGCTAAACTGCAATTCCATTCCCATTCCCCATTAACCAGAACCCAAATCCCGTGTGTGGCTAGGCTATACTAAGATTCCTTTTGCCAATCCCCTTTAACCAGAACCCAAATCCTATGAGTAGTTTGGCTAAAATGAGATTCCTTTCACCAATCCCCTTTAACCAGAACCCAAATCCTTCGTGTGGTCGGGCTAAACTGAGATTCCTTTTGTCAATTCCCTTTAACCATAACCCAAATGCTATGTGTGGTTGGGCTAAACTGAGATTCCTTTCGCTAATCTCCTTTAACCAGAACTAAAATGTTGTGTGTGGTTAGGCTATACTGAGATTCCTTTCACTAATTCCCTTTAACAAGAACCAAAATCCTGCGTGTCATTCGGCTAAACTACGATTCCATTCGCCTATCCCCTTTAACCAGAACCCAAATCCTACGTGTGGCTGGGCCAAACTAAGATTCCTTTCGCCAATCCCTTTTAACTAGAACCCAAATCCTGTGAGTAGTTAGGCTAAAGTGAGATTCCTTTCGTCAATCCCCCTTAACCAGAACCCAAATCCGGTGTGTGGTCGGCCTAAACTGAGATTTCTTTCCTCAATCCCCTTAATAATAATCCAAATGCTATGTGTGGTTGGGCTAAACTGAGATTCCTTTCGCCAATCCCCTTTAACTGGAACCAAAATCCTGTGTGGTTGGACTAAACTGAGATTCCTTTCACCAATCCCCTTTAACACGAACCAAAATCTTGCGTGTCGTTCGGCTAAACTACTATTCCATTCGCCAATCCCCTTTAACCAGAACCCATATCCCATGTGTGGCTAGGCTAAACTAAGATTCCTTTCGCCAATCCATTTTAACTAGAACCCAAATCCTGTGAGGAGTTAGGCTAAATTGAGATTCCTTTCACCAATCCCCCTTAACCAGAACCCAAATCCTGTGTATGGTTGGGCTAAACTGAGATTCCTTTCGTCTATCCTCTTTAACAATAACCCAAATGCTATGTGTGGTTGGGCTAAACTGAGATTCCTTTCGCCAATCCCCTTTAACTAGAACCAAAATGCTATGTGTGGTTGGGCTCAACTTAGATTCCTTTCCCCAATCCCCTTTAACAAGAACCAAAATCCTGCATGTCATTCGGCTAAACTGAGATTACATTCGCCAATCCCCTTTAACCAAAGACTATCTTGTAAATAACGTTAAAATCAAGGGATCCAATTACAATTTACCCGGGGATTTGATTATAAAATTGCGAAACTCCAACAACCAAATCAAAAATATCCATTTGAATTGGAAAACGGTGCCGTTTCAGAAACACTATTCATTGCCTTCTTCAGAAATCGTTTTAGTAGTAAAGGTAGTGGAACTGTTCCAGTAGCAAAAGCAATAAATTGCTTCAGTTATGAAGAACGTTTCACGGCTACTATCCCTCTGCATGTCGTTACCATCACCAACTGTTACCATTACTCCTGCAATAACGGTCATGAATGTCTTTGTTATCAGGGAAAACACATACATTCTCTGGCTATTAAGGCTTGAGGAGAGACCGAACACAGGGGGGATAAAAGAGAGTTCGGGGGAGAAAGGAAACAGAGTGGGAGAAGGAGAAAAAAACATGAAGAACAAGGGAAAAGAAGGGGGAGAACTAAAAGAAAAATAGAGGGAAAGAATTAATATCAGTGAAAAACAAAAGAGACGCCCTCAACTTCTTCTTCGTTGGCAGCTCCAAAAGCTCCATTTTCAGCAGTTATGGCTTGAGAAAACAAGAGGAAAAAGCTAAAAAAAAGGAACGAACAAACATCGAGGGGCTGACCAAAGGAAGCTTCAACAGAGGGTGAACAAACACAAGGAACAAACAACGCAGGGGTTTTTCCTAAGGAAGACGATCACCATCTCCAGCAGACCAGGTATGACGTTGCTCTTCTCTCCCCATTTTCGCATTTTCATTTAGGTGTAGGCACTGTGCGAAGGTAATTTTAATTACCTTCGCACTGTGTAGTGCATGCGTGAGTAATTCATGTATGGGACCTCTACTGGCCAGCCGAGTCACTGGTTTGGGCCAGTGACCAGGCTAGGCCTGCTGGGTCCAGCCTAGTCACATGAGCTGAGTTGGACCCAACCCTAAAAAAAACAATTGAAATTTATGATTTCGCTGTATATTTTTCTATTATTTTTGGTTTGTATTTTTATACCATAAAGATACAAATCTGATATTAAAATACCTGATTTTCATCAAAACATTACAAACATTATATATATATATATATATATATATATATATATATATATATATATCCTTGCATACGACCAAGTATCTTAAAAATCATATCGTAGTTTCATACAACATAGAACATTTCAAAATAAAAAAAGTCTTAGCATGCATTTTCGGCTTTAATAACAAGTTTATTAAAGTCGCAAGAATGAGGCCAATATTTTAAAAAAATCAAAAAAATTATTTTGTTTTTTTTCCCTTTTATATATGAGATTGCAAACTTACACACAAGACGTATTCCTGATATTAAATAAAATTTTAGTTTATGACGATTAGAACGATTAGGTTTTAACATATGGGATAAGAATCTAATCAATGAGGAGAGCTTTTCTCGAACCATAGACAGATCAACAAAAAAAAGAGCACAACAATACCTTAGAATATATTAGACAATTAAACAATGCAGCTTACCTGAGGTAGGGTGTATTTGGGATGCCAATACCTTCCCTTTACGCAATAAGTCCTCATACCCGATCTCTAAGACCAGTTAGAGTTTCTAGTGTCCAAACTACTAGGTGGCAACTCCTTTTATATCCATACAAAGATAAAAGACAAGGAATTCTTGTCTCCCTATTTTTCCTGATTTTTCCAGGGTACAAACTTATGAGAGTGGACGCAATCATTGTGAAGCCGCACACGTGTGACAACAGGATTGGGTCAGAAGGGTTTGGACTAATAGATGAGTGGTACGGGTTCCCATAAGGTCTTTAACTCCTCAAGAACACCATTAGCAACGATATAATTATTGTGGAATCCAAGTTCCCACGATGAAAATGGATATTATCAACACCAATGAGGCAACTAAACATTATGGTGGGTGGTGATTATGGATTATCGAAAGAAAAAATTACTCTATTAAGCTATTTAGTGATAATGTATTAGGCCTTGCTTTGCGTGGTTAAGTTAATTACCAAGCATAATTAAGTCCCTTTTTAACTTTATTATTTTCTTCTTCCTTTTCCTATGTTTGTGTGTATGTATGCGAACTGTATTTAGAGTTAGCTACTCCAAAACATGAAAAAGTATGAGTGCCTTAAAGTGATTTGTTGCACCTCTTATTTCTCTATGATTATTTTGTTGTATTTCTTGAAATGCATGATTTCACATTATTATTTAATATATACTATATAGAAAATATTATAGGCAATACTCTAGTGTTGTAATCTCTTCCTTAACTATTGTATATTGCCCTACAAATATAAATAGAAAACTATTGGCTAAACCAAAGGTTAAGCCTCTCCCCCTTGTAGAGCCTTCTGCCATCAGAACTTTTCTCTCCCTCTCCCCCTTGTAGCCAATTTTTTCTCTCTTAACAGTAGTGGTGTAGCCCTGCCGGCCAGCCATCTACAAGCTGATGCCGATGGTGTTCTTCCACAGCAAGAATATCATTCGCTTGTAGGACACGTCAATGAGTCCTCACATGTTTAATGTTTTTGCCATTCCTTTGCACATTATGGAAACACAAACTACAGTTATTGTCGATCTATCCAACACTCACCAAGTTGTTTCATTGAAACTTACGAACATAAATTATCTCTATTGGCGAATGCAGATGAAGTCGTATCTTCTTGGTCAAGGTGTTTTTAACTTCATTGAATTGGAAGGATTCATTGTGACCACTGGAGGTGTTGATAGATCGAATCTTAGTAAACATTCTTAACAAGGTTTATTAGAATACTTCTTGAAATATTCAGGTTTACAAACTCTCGCATTATTATCACTTAATTCTACTCGTATACTCATTTAACAACTATTCTTAAACCTTCATTTTCACACACACACTTTAACATATGATTGTGGGTTGCACATTGGATTATTACATTATTTACGTTCTTTTGTTAAAGGTAACAACTAAGGGAAAGGGATAGTATATAATTTGCTAAAAAAAATAGAAAAAAATGATAATAAATGTAATTAAATAAATAAATAAAAACATAGATAAGTTTGGTTTCGTAGCCTCCCTAACCTAAGCAACTAAGCCCGAAGGGGTGTTTTAACACCTAACACCCTAAAGTCAACTGACTTGGGAACTATTTGAGCCTTTGTTTGTAAAAACTTTGTGTCTTTTGGTTTTATTATTGTGTTTTGTTGTTTCTTATATTTGTTTAAGTGTATTTTAGGTTTGTCAGTGTTTGCTATTTCAGGTGATGTCTTCTACACTCTATCTTTCTACCTTAGAACATTGAGGACAATGTCTCATTTTGGTTGGAGGGAAAGGTAGTAGTTGATATTAAAAAAAAATTTAACTAACTGTGTTTTCTATTTCATAAACCATTTGCCAAAAAAAAACTATTGTTACTAGGATGGCAGAGTAAAGGAGTTATTTTGTTAAAGTGACTCATGAGACGCATCTTAGTAAATATTCTTAACAAGGTCTATCAGAATACTTCTTGAAATATTCAGGTTTACAAACTCTCGCATTATTATCACTTAATTCTACTCGTATACTCATTTAACAACTATTCTTAAACCTTCATTTTCACACACACACTTTAACATATGATTGTGGGTTGCACATTGGATTATTACATTATTTACGTTCTTTTGTTAAAGGTAACAACTAAGGGAAAGGGATAGTATATAATTTGCTAAAAAAAATAGAAAAAAATGATAATAAATGTAATTAAATAAATAAATAAAAACATAGATAAGTTTGGTTTCGTAGCCTCCCTAACCTAAGCAACTAAGCCCGAAGGGGTGTTTTAACACCTAACACCCTAAAGTCAACTGACTTGGGAACTATTTGAGCCTTTGTTTGTAAAAACTTTGTGTCTTTTGGTTTTATTATTGTGTTTTGTTGTTTCTTATATTTGTTTAAGTGTATTTTAGGTTTGTCAGTGTTTGCTATTTCAGGTGATGTCTTCTACACTCTATCTTTCTACCTTAGAACATTGAGGACAATGTCTCATTTTGGTTGGAGGGAAAGGTAGTAGTTGATATTAAAAAAAAATTTAACTAACTGTGTTTTCTATTTCATAAACCATTTGCCAAAAAAAAACTATTGTTACTAGGATGGCAGAGTAAAGGAGTTATTTTGTTAAAGTGACTCATGAGACGCATCTTAGTAAATATTCTTAACAAGGTCTATCAGAATACTTCTTGAAATATTCAGGTTTACAAACTCTCGCATTATTATCACTTAATTCTACTCGTATACTCATTTAACAACTATTCTTAAACCTTCATTTTCACACACACACTTTAACATATGATTGTGGGTTGCACATTGGATTATTACATTATTTATGTTCTTTTGTTAAACGTAACAACTAAAGGAAAGGGATGGTATATAATTTGAAAAAAAAACAAAAAAACAAAAACAAAAAAAAAAAATAAATAAAATGATGATAATAAAAGCGTAAAAAAGTTTGATTTTGTAGCCTCCTTAACCTAAGCAATTAAGCCCGAAGGGGTGTTTTAACACCTAATACCCTAAAGTCAACTTACTT
>Ga0325402_1002590_pt1 | contig 15922 bp, 8 predicted proteins | sample PopdelMetagenome_22_FD_207212 | JGI IMG/M metagenome (GOLD analysis project Ga0325402, IMG submission 207212) | Populus deltoides microbial communities from Bellville, Georgia, United States - Xylem-PdKOR-R3 | ecosystem: Host-associated > Plants > Phyllosphere > Stem > Wood/Secondary xylem... | reverse complement strand
AGGATCATTGAAGATGAGAGGCCCACATCCCCAGCAGCAAGTGAATTGGGTTTATTGAGGCAAAGACATACCGTTTCTGATCTGAGGTATTGGATCTGTATGCCATAGCTTATCCCCCCCCCCCCCCCACCCACCCAAGAATAAAAAGGAAAACAGGCATTTATATGTTTCTGGATTTTTCTTCAATAATGTGGCTGTGAACTCACTGTTGACGGTTACTGGGGCTCTTTCATGTTTTTCATTAAATTGGGTTTTCTCCAGATTATTTTGGGTTTGACCATTCTAAGTGCTGATTGTGAATGTCATCATGTTATTGCATTTGTTATTTCTACTGTATAATTCTGGACAGATTATAATCTAGTAAATTTGTACATTTGTTAACAATGCCGTGTAAACTCTTGTTTCCATTCAGGGAAGGATTTTTCTCAAGATTGGACCATTCTGTTTATGGACAAGTAAGCAGCAATGTGTCTGATACCTCATCTAACACTGACATGAATGGTAATAGAAGTGAACAAATTGAAGCAAATAACTCACAACAGGTCATAGATGAATTTTATGTACAAACCGAGTCAAATACTGAGGAAATTGGTAGCCTTGGGTTGTTGGATGGTAGAGCTGATATAGAAGATAACATAATTGATGAAACAAGTGGGCAAAACTTTACTGCTCATTCAGTAGAGGGGCCAAGGCAAGTTTTAGACTCTGATGTGGGAGGCAGGCAACAGTTAGCCAACGTTGCATTTGTTGAAAGGAGGGATGGTACCAGAGAAGAGGCTAGTGACCACAGGTGGGGAGGTACTAGTAACGAATCATCACAAGAAACTGTGGGAAGTGAAGCTGAGGAAGACATGCAGCTTCTATCAACGACGGAAGTATTTTCTCAACAATCTGAGGCAGATAGGGGGGATAGTGCCATCCCCTTGTTATCCAATCATTTGATTGATTTGGAAGCCACTGCAAATGAAAGTGTAAATTGGCAAGAATCTGCTGCACCACTGGAACAGTGGCAGAACCAACTCCTGGAAAATGAAGGGCAGCACTCATTTGAAGCTAGTCTAACATCTGGAGAATGGGGAGATGGGATTCAAGATAACATTGATGGTCATCAACATGAAACTCCTGCTAATGAATGGTCGGAAATTGAAGATAGAGAAGGGGCCTCTGAAGTGTGGCATGAGGATGATGGTTTTCAAGAGGCTGTGCATAGTTGGCTAACAGAGCCTTCTGATCAGGAAGCTGCTCCAGTTGGTAGGATGGATCCATTTTATTTTCCTGATGATGATAATGTATACAGCATGGAGCTCAGGGAACTCTTGAGCAGGTATGAAGCTCGACACTGAATTGCCTATTGTTTTTGCCATTTTGAGTCATCAAATTATTTATAGAAGTTTTTTTTATTCATGTGGTAGGAGAAGCGTCTCTACACTTCTTCGCAGTGGTTTCCGTGAGAGTCTTGACCAATTGATACGCTCATATGTTGAAAGGCAAAGCCATGCTCCCCTTGAATGGGAACTGCAAACAGCACCCACTCCTGCATCAACAGAACAAGATCTGGAGCAGCAGACTGTGGATCAGAATGAGAGTGAGGGGAATATTGTTCAAAGTCCTTCGCTTGATCTACCTTCCCGGCCTATACGCCCTGCTGAGCAGCTCTGGGATCAAGAGTCACGCCATTATACTTGGCCACAACATGACATGCATCCACGCTTTGGAATCGTGAGTTCACTTATACCAAGTGATTCTTGGAACTGGACTTCTGTTTACAAAATGCACTAAATTCTCGGTGAAATTTTTTATACAGCTTATTTGAGGAAGGCAAATGTCTAGTGCTAGCTACTACTAATTAATGCGGTTCAAATTGACATGTTTTATTGAAAAAAAAAATCATAGAACGATATCCTTTTCAACTGAAACATTGATTTGATATCATACAGGAATGGGACATTGTTAGTGATCTAAGGATTGACATGGCTAGACTACAACAAAGAATGAATAACATGCAGAGGATGCTGGAAGCCTGCATGGACATGCAACTTGAGCTGCAACGATCAATACAACAAGAAGTTTCAGCTGCTTTGAATCGCTCTGCCGGTTCACCAGGTGTGCTCCCTTTATTTGAATTCTTCTATTTCTGCCCCTTTTTTCTTTTTGTCAATCATGGTATTCGTTAGAAGCAAATTCTTTAGGAAATAGCTTCAGTTTGCGGTCCAGTCTGTATAGATATTTTTCCTTCTAGTGTGGTCCACACAAATCATTCCTGTTAAGTTAGCTTCAGGAAGAAAATAGTTTCTGCATTCCATTACTTTCTCAATGAAAATGTCCTATTTGGACTTGTTTAACTACCAATGCTGAGGGGAAAATATTATTTTTAGTATATGCACGTAATTTTTTATTGGATATGTTTCTTGGCAATTGTACGAATGGGACTATAACATTAAAATTGTACGCATCATTTTATTTGTTTTTTTCAGAGGTGACCATAAAAAAAACACCATTACTTTATTGTAGGGATTTGTGAGGACAGTGCTCCTGAGGATAGAACTAAATGGGATCATGTGAGGAAAGGGATTTGCTGTATATGTTGTGATGGAAGTATTGATTCCCTACTGTACAGGTAAATTACTGCAGAACCATACAAATCTCTGACATTGATTTGAGGTATGGATGGGCCAGATAAGAATGGAACTTATTGTTTATCTAATGCTGCATCATTTTCCCTTTCTTTTGGCTATCTTCATGTTACAGGTGTGGGCACATGTGCACATGCTCTAAATGTGCTAATGAGTTGGTCCTAAGTGGGGAGAAGTGTCCAATGTGTAGAGCACCTGTAATTGAGGTTATCCGTGCCTACGCTGTCTTATAATTTGATGGTTGAGAGAGCTAGAGGACAAATTAGAAAGAAAGAAATGATATGTTTGGTTTAACAATGCACGATTCTTGTCAGGCTTGCCTCTTGATCCCACCAGGTATCTTATTATTTCCTGGTTTTTTCCCTATTGATTTTGATTTTGATTATATTGATTGTATGATTGAGAGAACAATTTGGCTTCTTCTTTGATTCATTATTTAAACGTGAATAAAAAAAAAATATTGAGTGGAAGAATATCTTAGTGTCAATGTTACTACCTGGTGGAAGCTCAGTGGGTTTATTGCTCTTGGTCCAAAAACAAAAAACTCTAAAATTGATGTTGCTGCCTGCATAACATTCCTTTTGCCCACTTTCCTGCAAGACTATTTGGTAACCACCGTGCATGATTTTATTTTTTTTTAATATTTTGGAGAATGCATGATTGATTTAGTATCTTGCATCTTTTATAAATTGTACGTTCCTCACCATATGGCTCAATGACCAGAAGAAAGTGAACCGGAAAGAGTTTTCCCTATTATTCTAACAAGAGTACGATGGAAATGCAATGTTTGATAATAGGGACATTAATCTTTGATTGGGATTTCCAACTGGAATTCACTTTGGGAATTCCATGAAATTCGGAAATTATCTTTCAGCTGAATAAGCTAACATCCTCACCGAGACATAGATATAAAACCTGGCTCAATCCAAGATTCAGGGTTACAGGTTGGGTGAATCAATGGAAAACGAGTCGTTTAAAGATTTTTTTAAAAAAAAAACTTTAAACAACATTATTTTGATTTCTTAAAGTCAAATTGAGTCTCATCTTGGTTTTAACTGTGTCGTAGTTTCATAGGTTGACCTAGCGATTAAGTTTGATTGAATTTGACTAGATTGATTCATCCTAGTTCAACATAAAACTTGACTTGGGTTTTGTCTTGGATCGGAAGATCGCCAAGAAGACCTATCTGGCGTCACCTCATGTTACCTTGAAAGATTCTTGTGAAAAGGCTCGAAACCACCCATCATAGTGTAGTTGATTAGTAGTTGTAGCTTCACACCAATACTTTCACAGATAATGAATGAGTATTTGATATTGTGGTTATAATTTAATAAATAGGTCTAAGAAAAATATTTTTAAGTGATTTTAAAAAATATATGATTGATTAAAATTATTGTGAGATGAATATTTACATGCAAAATAAATAAAAAATAACTCTTTATAAATGAAAAAAATATATATATTTTAGTTTTTATAAAATTAAAGTTTGAAATGAAATTATATATATGGGGTACACTAAAAAAAATAAAAATCTTAACTACTCAACAATTTTTTTATGATGATAGGAAGAAAAGTAAAAGTTATCACCACTTCAGTCACAGTATTATTATAAATTGGAATTGAAGCTTGACGTTGTCACTTAAAAGAACTTCATATTCAAGCTTTGCATCACAATCACAATCATTGTTGATTTTAGAAAAACTTGTTTGGGAAGGTACTTGTAGTTTTAAAACTAATAAAATTACAATTGATGAGTTTTCGTTTACAAACAAGTATGATATGATATGATATGTTATATAATCTTTGTGTTTGTTATGGATTATAATGCTGAATGGATGGTTTTACTCTTGAAAAAAATTTCATTCAAGTGTTTCTTTAAGGGTGGAACCGTCTTTTCCTTTGATTTATTTGTCATTAGTGATTTGTTAAGGGGTCTTTATCTTTTAATTAATCTTTTGCACATTTAAATGACTTTGTTGCTCTTAAAAACAAATAATAGTTGATTATGATTTAGATTCTTTTATGTTGATTATGATTTAGAGTTTTTATGGTATTTTATTTTTTAGCTATATTATAATTATTATTTTACCCTTGTATTCAAAAATTTTAAAGCTTGACTTGAGGGCCTAATTTGTAATTGCAAAATGATTTTTTTATAATTATTAATAATATTGTTAATAGGGACAATAATTGTAGTAATAATAATAGTTTTTATGATAATATTAGTTGTAATGATAGTAATAATTGTAATAATAATAGTGATAATTGTAATAATTGTGATAGTAATATTAATAGTACTACTAATAATAATGACAATGGTAGTGGTAATAATAATAACAAATGATAATATTAGCAGCAGCAGCAGCAATTTTTCCCCTCCCTCTCTACTAATGTTTTGATAGTCGACAATAGAATCATCGATAAAATATGATTTTTGATGATTTTGTTGGTTATCCATCAAAAAAAAATATAATATATTACTGATGATTTATCAGTCGATGATTTTGTTGGTAATATTTACCGACTCATAGACTAATAAAAATCAATTATCGCATATTTTTCACTGATAATAATATTTTGTCGTCCTATTCGTCAGTGTTTAAATCAATGATGGAAATACCGACATGTACGAAATCACTGACGCGATACTGGCTGATGACACAGATGAAACTAGTAAATTCATCAATGATATTTTTACCAATAAAAACATAGCAAAAACTGAGTGCAAAAGTTGGGCCTTTTCAAAGCCAGAGACATATGACTTCAAGAGTGCCTTAACGAAATTGGGCCTCTTTTGTAAGCAGAAACTCAAAGCAAAAACCCTCCATCCATCATCTTCTACAGTCAAAAGTAGCACCTTCACCCAGATAATTCTCCAATGGTGGAATTTTGACTTTTTTGGCCCAAATACTTTTTGTTGTTGACTTTTTCAATATGATCTCATGTGCCGATTAGAAACAAATACAGGATTTCGAACGAGGCTTTTTCACAGATATAAAAAGGATTTTTTTAAAAAAAATATTTCTAAACACCTTTCGTGCACGCTTAACATCTATTTTTTTTTCTCATAAAATATTTTAAAAACCTTTCAAATATAAAACAACCTTTGATTTTTTTTAAAAATAAGAATCAAACGAATAGAAGAGTTCTTGACAAACTCAATCTATATTTTTTTATATGATTAAAAAATAATATTATCTCTGTTAAACTCTTATAAAAAAATAACCAAACCAATTAATATTAAAATTAACTTCTTCTTTTTTTAAGGATATATCATCCAAACATTTTCTCGCTATTTAATATTTTTAAACGAGTTCACTTTTTTCAAATCATGGAGCCCACTGGGCCCCACCACTGCCACCGTTTTTATGGGACCCGCCCGGCTAGGGCAAAATTATCCTACACGACTCACCATGGAGATCAAGCTGAGGTAGCCACCTTTTCAATCACACGCGGCAAGGGAGGATCTCTGGCTTTAGTTCGGTGCTGATTGACACGTGAGTGTTTCTGAGAGAGCGTGGAGGATGCTGCTCCTGAATTTGCTAGTGTCTGTGAGAGACGTGGCAAGGTCCGGAGAAAGGATGAGTAGACGTCACGCCAAGCGTCACATCTTCTGGTTGGCAAGCCTCCCAAAGTCATAGAAAATAATAGTATTTTTTAAAAAATAATATTATAGTGTAAATTGACAATACTGTCCCTACTTTTCCAATCCACTCTGTCAGCTAATGATAAAAGAAAGGGACGTAGTAATTAATGTTAATTAAAACACATGAATGTCGTGGGACATGAAATCAAGATGAAGCACATGGAAATGTCATCGTTGAAAATTGAGTGTCAAAAAAATCTTTCAACCAAGGGCCTGGTACTCTTTGAAATTACAGTACAGCCATTTTTTTTATTTTAAAAAAATAGATTTTATTTTTTATATTTTTGAATCATTTTAATATATTAAAATAAAATTTTAAAAATAAAAATAAAATTATTTTAATATATTCTCAAGCAAAATACACTTTTAAAAAATATTCATCACACTTTTAAATAAATTTTTAATACACTAAGTAAAATTAAAAGATATTAGAATTGTACATAGAAGCTTGTATAGATTTATATTGTCTTGTATTATTAGTGAATTTTAATTTAAATAAAAAATAATAAAATTTAAAATTATAATTATAATTATTTGATCATTAAAAATTTAATATTATGTTAAAAAAAACTATTAACCAAAACCCTGAGTTATTCAGAACAATTGAGCCCTAGTACTGTTCTTGAATAACGTGCCCATCGAGGACAAAATATGAGCTGGCGTTGTTTCACCTTCTTAATGGACAATGCCAAACCTACTCCCAGAAACCTAACAGCTAGGAGTTGAAAAATGCAGGCAAGAGTTGCATTCAAGACTTCATTCCTGTATTACATCCATCTACCTAACGAGACCTACTCGAAATAGGTTTCAGCTACATGAATGGATCATATTATGAGACTGTTCGATATTATGATATAAATGATTTAATAATATTAAAACTAAAAATTTAAGAACACAGTTAGATTCCAATACCAAATAACACCTATGTAAAAAAAATACAAGATTTAAAATATTGATTTGACTTAGGTTTATTAAGCTAAATTAATATAATTAAAATACATCAACAACAAATAAATAAATATTAATAATTAACTATAAGAACTGAGATCTCAACATCATATATGGGAGGAGAAAAAAAAAGCATGTTGGAGACTCATAATCACATCACCATGGACACTGCCCTACTATAAAAAAACTTACTAAGACGATTCAAATATCATTATAAAACGTTGCACAACAATATCAAAAAAAGGTCGCACTTGTCGTTAGAACAATGACCCAAAAAGCAAACTAAATAAAATATTATGAAGTAAGCATCTCATGCTTATATTTAATTAATTAGTTTAATTTAATTCAAAAATAAAATTTCTTTTAAAAAAGATAAATTTAACAAAGAACGACAAATAAAAATATTCGAGATATCCCGAGTCATTTTCAAAATCATTGAGAAATCCTACAGAAAGAAAAATTTTAAAAAAATAACGAAGCCCGAACTAGGCAAAAACTCACCTTTCATTTTCTTTTGGCCAAACAACCTTTTTTTCAAATTATTTTTCACCTGAAAAACAACATCCACAACTTAATAAACCCACTTGTGCTTTTGAAGTTGCCAAAAATCAATTAAAGATGAAAAATCAATCTGAAACTCTAAATCATTTTTAACCCCAATCTATTTTTATTTTCCAGTAATTTGAATGTCAATAACCATCATTATCCAACTCTTCTCGTCGAATGAAACATTTAAGCACTAAACTTGATCACTTTATGGTCTGAAATTGTAACAACCAACCACTTTCTCTCTCTACCATTGTTTTTCAATGTTTTTCTCTGTCATATATGTGCTTAAAATGAATAAAAAGAACTTAAAGACTAAAATAACCATTGCCAAAATTTTTGGATTAGATTTTTTTTTCCTACTATAGTTACAATACTAATTCCATCTAATTGGACTATTGAATGATGTAATTAAAAGAATTTTTTTTAAAAAAACAACTACTTCACTATTCATATAACAACTTTACTATTAATATGAATAGTGAAACACCTTCGTGTTCCCAAGTATTTTAGATGTTTTAGGTAATGATTAGTTTTAATTAGAGTGATGAATTACTGCTACTTGCAATGTTGCCACATAATTTTAGTAAAGTTTTTTTTTTTCTTTTTATATCTTTGAGATCAAAACAAAAATGGCTCACTTGGAGAGATTGGTAATCGGTGATGGTTGGCTTTTTCTTCCATGACTTAAGAGTTACTGACTTTTTTATGAAATATATAATTCCAAAAAGTTATGTGTGCCTTGTATATTTTGATTTAAAACTTAAAAGAAAAAAAAAACATACAATAAAGCTTTTCCTCAAAGAAATATAATATGATGCAATCTACAATTTAGAGAATCTCTATATTGTTAGAATTTTTGATAAAAAGCCCGAACTTCAAGTTAGAATTTTTGGTCAACCCGGTCAGTTTGACTTTTGGTCAATTAAAATAGATCTTGTTTTTTTGGGAAGTATTTTGATAAAAAGGTTTCTTTTTTAAGGGTATGTTTCCTAAACTCACCCTTAAGCCTAATTTTAGCAGCTGCATTTAAAGGAAAAATATTTTTTTTTCAAAACAAGCCCAAAAAAATTCCAAAAATTATAAAAACATTCAAGGACTATTTTAAAATTATTTGTGGGTCCCTTACACATTTTTCCAATTATTTCACCTAATTTCAAAGCTAGAGACTTGTACTATAAGATACTGACATGATATTAAAAATACATATTTTTCACCAAAATTTCAAAAAAATAAAAAAAATAAAAACTTTTTTCATTTAAAAAAATGTTTTATTTTGTGTGCCTATAGCCAAATTCTAAAATTTTCATGCATATTTATATAAAAAAAAATTGCATTTTCATCATACTTTTAAAAAATACAAAACAAATTAGTTAATGGGTATCACAACAAATTTACGATTATCCATTAGGATTTGGCTAAAATTTCAAATAAAATAAAAACCTTTTTTTTTCTTGGGTTTTATATTGTTTAGTTTTTAACGTGGTAGGATAAAAATCTCCTTAAAGATGAGGATTTTTCTTAAATTTTAGATAGATTTTTCTAGGATATTTTTAGAATGACTAGGTTTTAACATGATAAAATAAAGATCTCCTTACCAAGAAGGATTTTTTTTTAACCTTAAATAGACTAACGAATAGAAACATGACTTAGAATAAACAATAAAACAACTTATCATAGGTAGGTGCACTAGAAGTGATGCGTCTTTCCCTTGCACAATCAATCCTTTTACCTAGACTCTTGCAGACCATTAGGGTTTCTAGTAACCAAAATATTTGGTGGCGACTCACGTTCCCCTCTTTTATCGATAAAAAACAAGAATTCCTTATCAATTTAAGTCTTTATTGCTTTCAATTTTATCCTTTCAATCAAGTTTATGATTTTTTTTTTCATGTTTTTTCAATGAGAATAATAAGGATTTCAATTTAATCCCTCTTCTTTTGATTTCTTATTATTTTCCTTGACCTTTTTTTCAAATATTTTATAATTTTCAATTATATCATTCAAATCAAGTTCAATGTTTTTATTTTTTCAATAATAATAATAATAATAATAATAATAACAACAACAACAATGGTAGTGATAGCGATAAAAATAATAGTAATAATAATGATAATAATTTTAATAACGATACTGATTATACACTACCAGAAAACCGATAAATACAAACGAAAATATCGAGGTAATATTTATGTCGGTAAATTTCTGAGGGATTTTACCAATGAAAATATTCCCTCGGTATATACCGAGGGAATTATGGTGGGAAAAAAAATTAAAACAAAGCAAAAAAAATGATGACGTGTCAGGATTTACCAACGGAATTACCGATGGAATTTATTCCGTCCGTAAATCTGTAGGTAAACTTGTTTACAGTGTTCATCATGTCAATTACAAAGGGAATCACCGATAGACAAAATCCGTTAGTATTTTCCAGAGAGCTCCAGAACTGTTCACTTTCCAATTGCACTATTAATTGTTGTTCTTTACGGACAAAATCACCGACGGAATGAAAAGTCGTCGGTGTTATTTGGCGGTTTTCTGAAAAAATTCAATTGATTTAAAATTTTCATTTAAATATTACAGATGGAATCACCAACGGACTGAAAAATCATCGGTAATTGTTGACGGTTTCTGAAAACTTTTTACGAAATTGAAAATTTAAATTAAATATTACAGAAGGAATAATTAAAAAATATTAATATTCAATTATCCGTCGGTAAATCCGTCGCTAACGCGCCTCAATAAAAAGCCTAAGTCCCTTTATTTCACAAGAGACAGACTTATTTCTTCTTCTTCTACTTCTACTTCTTCTTCTTCTTATTCTACTTCTACTTCTTCTTCTTCACTATATGTAAAAAACATCAATATCTATTTCTTTCTCTTCTTTTCTCTCCTCATCTCCTTCTCTTTTTCTCCATGCTCGGGTATGTCTTTTTCTTTTTTCTTCTTTTATCCTCTTAGTTTTTTTAATTAATATGCTTTACGAAATTTTTTTCTCTCCTTAGCTTCACTTGCAACTACATTAAGGTAAGATTTTTCTTCTTTTTTCATGATTTTTTTCATTATATTTGTTTTTTATTTTATTTTTAATTGTTTTGTTCTTAATAATTATATAAATGTTGTTGTGAGATTTGTTTTTTCACATGAGATCAATTTTTAGTTGATTTATTTATAGGATTTTTAAATTTTTAGCAATTGCAACTTCATTTTTTCATATGAATATTTTTAGTTGAATTTATTTTTTCGTTTTATTTATTTGATGTAAATTTGTTTGAGTTGATTTTCTTATTTTTTTTCAAGCATTTTGAGTATATATTATACAGTGTTGATTTATGTTAATTTTATTATTTTATAAAATAAATTTTTTAAAAATGTTTTTAAATAATTACCGACAGAATTGCCGATGGAATTTCCATTGGTAATTCCGTCGGTAAATCCGTTGGTAATAAAAAAATTATTACCGAGGGATATACCGATGAAATGAAGCGGATGATTTTTTTTTTAATTTCCGACGGATTTACCGACGGACAAAAAATTATCGATGAACAATTCACCGACGGAGAATTTCCGTCGGTGATTCCATTGGTAAATTAATTACCGACGGAATATGTGTCTTATGCCGACATAAAAATTCCGTCTGTAAAACTGTTAAATCTTGTAGTGATAATTATAATAATAATAACATTGATGATATTACTTATTAATAACAGTAGTAATCGTGATATTGATCATCATTCCTTGAATTGCTATTTTTAAATCCATTTGTATGATTGAAATTATTTTTTTCAATTTTACTCTTTAATATTTAATTTATTGGGAATCGAACTTCAGAGTTTTTCTAGATTAGACACTTCAAGTCTAATTATTCGAGTCACGAGTTTAAAAAGTTAACACATTTTCTTTGAAAAAAAACTTTATGATTCTCTTTATTTTTTTATCAGGTTGTTCCAGTCATATAATCTGGGCTACAGGTTTGATGGGATATCTCATGTTGGCTTAGCTCTAATTAATGTTATTATATATTTGTTATGAATAGCTTTTTATGTTCTTTTTTAACCCCATTTCAATGCCCCAACATTATTTTTTTATACAAAAAATAGTTCAGAGTGTGAACACCAAGGCTAATAATAACTAAATAAATTGAAGTTTAGAGCTTTGTTTATTTATGTGGTGCGATGAGGTACGGGTTGTATTTTGTCCTAACCAGTTTGATTAATTAACACACATCATAGTTTTGTCTCAAACTCTCTCTTTAAATCTTCATAAAAAAAACAATTTATAATTTCTTTTAAAATATTTATATTTTTAAACCGCAACTATAAAAACTACTATAATATATAATCTTATACTAAAAAAACTATTGAATACATAATTGTCTAGTTATGTTTGCTTCTCAAGTAACTCAATTTAATAGAATTATATTAAAAAAATATATTTTATATTTTCAGATTATTTTAATGTATTTATTTTAAAAAATTAAAAATATATTATTTTATTATATTTCTAAATAAAAAAAACATTTTAAAAATTTGAACAACAAGGCTGCTATTTCATATTGTATTTTTTTTCCAGCAGCTATTGCAGGATCTTGGTCGGCACCACAAATTCCAACCACCAACGAGGCCACCAAGGAAAGAGTGGCCGACATGCTTCTGTTCGAGTTCTTTTACAATTCGTTCCTTCTATGCATGCCTGTTACCATCACCAACAAAGATTGATCGCAGCCATGTACATTCCACAGCCGGCAGGGTTTTAATTTAAAAGGGTAATATAGGAAAAAGGGCGTTTCATTAAGCTTGTCTACAGGGGATGTTCATGGTGGCCCTTCTCATCCTGGAAAGATAAATTTGTTCCCTTTTCTTTTCTTCATCTTCTCGAGTAAATGTGATGTGTATCTTTTTTTTTTAATGATTTTTATGTTTTTAAATTAAATTATTTTTTAATTTGTTTTCTATGAGATTAACCCAGCTTTCCTACTCGGATCATGAGTTTGTCATGGTAACTCGATTGACTCGTATTAATTTTTTTTTTAATTTTATTATTTAACATTGTATTGTTTTATAATTGAGCTCGTAATTATATTTTTTTTGATAAATATTTTTTTAATTATTATCTTTTTATTTTAAATCCCGTCTATTTACTTTCATTGATTCGTTGTATTTCATAGATTCACAAATTTTTTTTCTTTTCTAAAGCACACCAGCAATGTTTGAACATTAGTATTTTTTTTATGTTAAAGAAAAACAGTCACTTATCTAGCATGTATGCGAAATAACTCCAAATTTGGACCTAAAACAACCAGCGTTTGGTAAATACAAGGAGGTCATGCTTATGCTAATTCCTCCCAGATCAGGAGAACCTAAAAGAGCAAGCAAGAATCAAGTTGGTTACTTGTTAGCAAAGCCATTGGCAGGGAAGATGGTTTTAGAAAGCACGGAAAGTATAGCTGAGAAAAAGGATATAAATTTGACTTCTTAAACAATTGGAAGTGCCAAGGAAGTGGGTTGATCCATCCATTTTCAACCATCTCATTAATCAATTAATCGACTGCAAAAGCTTCCAGGATATTCAATGAGTTCAAGAATTAATTATGATGTATTTAAATTGACTCGGATATTCTGAATTATAAAAAAAAATCAAAATATAAAAAGAAATTAATCAACCATAAAAGCTTCTACTCAAACTCCAAAAAAATTAATAGTTTTTGAATATTAATTTTAAATTTCAAACTCAAAAATCAAGTTTTTTTTTTTTACAATAAAATATATTTTTGAACTGGTTTGTATGTTAACCAATACCAAATCCCTTCCTAAATAATCTTAAACTCGCACCTGTTCATTAAAAAGAATTTAATTTTAAGATTTAAACTCAAAATGTTTTTTTTTTCTTTTTGAAAAGAAATAATATTGATTGATTTTGATTGAAAGTATTAGGATAGCGTCCCACCAAGCACAAATGGTCTTTATTGGCAACCTATGACTAATCCATTTGCTTAATTACGTCTGAAATCAAAAGAATTATTGCCTTTTCTTATGGGTTTGAACGTCTTAAAAGCATTATATATTAATCGATAATCAAGTTGTTATTTAATGTATTCTTATCAATTAAGGATTCAATTACAACAATGAGATCATTATTAATTACATAATAGTGGGCAGATTATATGAATCCATGGCTGGACGAGAGAGAGAGAGAGAGAGAGAGAGAGAGAGAGAGAGAATCAAATAAAGCACTTCCTAAACACGATATTAACTTTCAAAATCATTATCATGCGTTTAAAGTAATGTTCGTAAACATGTCAATTAGGTAGCTGGCTCGGGTTAGAGAGAGAGAGAGAGAGAGAGAAGGTGAAGAACAAGTCAAAATTTAATTTGACTTTTTTTATTTATTTAAAAAAGACTTTATCTTAATTATTTTTTTAAGAGAAGTCTTAAAATTTGATTGATTCATGTTAACTAACTAAAGCTATGACTTGAAGTCTAGATAGAGTTATAAACTGGAGTCAGGTTTAAAAACTTTTCTTAACAGAAAAGGAATCGAATCAAGTGAAATATGATTCATATTTTCACTAATTTAATTAACAGAATATATAAAATGTTTGGTTTTTTTACTGTAGCTTTCTTTTATTTAATGTTCTTCCTTTCATAATTTACACAATTCACTATGGAGCGTGTTAGTAAATATTTTTTAAAAAAATTTAATTTAATCATTGAATATTTTTTTTTCATAATTAGACCCTTTTGAATCCAAATTGGAGCTCAATTGCTTTTTTTTTTTTTTTTTGCGTGAGTGTTGAATTGAAAAAAAGATTGCTTATGTAAAAAACAAGAGTAACATAGATGACAGCTTTGCAATTTATTTTTAAAATTCATTTTAGTCCCTTATCTTTTTCAGCTATTATGTAACCAATCCCTATAATTTTTAAACATTATATTTTGATACCATTATTTTCATTTTTTAGTCCTTTTCGATGGAGAAAAGAGAGGATGTCGCTGAATTCCTGTTAAAGGAAAGAAAGTTATTCTTTTAAATGGCTTTGTGGTTATCTTTAATTTATTTTTCTATCAAATTATCTCGTTCTCATGACCTAAAAACGAGTTTGTTAGGTTAATCCATACTAGCTTACCCCTTAATAGTGTACCGTGCTGGCTTGGATCAGTTCACACAAGCTTTTTATCTTTTTTTTTTACCTTGTTTTGTCCTTCCATGTTTAGAGGGTGTTTGAAAGTGTAATATTGGTTGCTTTTCAAAGTATTTTTCACTTGAAAATTCATCAAAATAATATAATTTTTTAAAAAATTATTTTTGACATCAAGATATTAAAAAATCTAAAAATAAAAAAAGATTAATTTTAAGCAAGAACAAAATTTTAATTTTTGAAAAACATAGTTTTAATCATGTTTCCAACACTATATTAACTAGTTAAAAATTAAACAATATCATTTTTTTCTGCTCTTGCATACAATTTTTTCCCATGTTATTATGCTCACTTTATATATATTTGGGACTATAACCCGGGTAATTAGATTTTTTTTTTTTAAATACATGTTTACAATGGCTATAACATGTGCATTCAGTATCGTAGTGTCTAGTATTATTTTATTTGGTGTAGAAATGGGAGGCAGGAAAACTGCATTTCAGTATCTCAGAAGGCTACCTATCACACCTTATATTAGAGCATAAACACAACACCTTTTGCAAATTAGATCATAAAAAATAAAGTTACCACAAAGTTATGATTTGAATCCATTTTGTATTTTTGTAAAATGAAGGAAGTGGTTTATCCCAAACCACCTATGTATGTGGTGTGAGTAATCTAATTTATATTAAAAAACAAAACATGACACCTTTTTTTTTAGACTAGATAATTATAATCATTAAAAAATTCTTTCAATTAATTCATAATTGTATTTCACTTTCTCAAATAAAAATGAGAATCAATATTTTCTTTTTGTCATTTATCTAATGGAGAGCATGAGTAATTCTTTTTTATTGTGTATTTGTTATTATGATACAAAGTGTTTTTTTTTAATATATCAAAATATTTTTTTAATTTTTAATATTAATATATCAAAATTATTAAAAAATTATCAATTTAATATATTTTCAAGTAAATAAACTTTTAAAACACACTCAAATATAGTCACTA
>Ga0325402_1002584_pt1 | contig 15937 bp, 5 predicted proteins | sample PopdelMetagenome_22_FD_207212 | JGI IMG/M metagenome (GOLD analysis project Ga0325402, IMG submission 207212) | Populus deltoides microbial communities from Bellville, Georgia, United States - Xylem-PdKOR-R3 | ecosystem: Host-associated > Plants > Phyllosphere > Stem > Wood/Secondary xylem... | reverse complement strand
GATTGAGTCACTTGCTATGTATGTACACACACATAAACAGAAATAATTGATCATCACTGGAACCAGGCTATAAATAAAAGCAAATGTCATGATTTGGATGGCATGCAGTTTTGATTAACAAGAGTGATTGTGCTAATCAGGTAATTAAATTTTATAGAGTAATATTGTATCCAGGGGTGCCTCCGGCAAGCTTTGGGGTAGCTTGGCACCCCCAAAGTTTTAAACAAAATTCGTTTTAGTATTTAAATTTTTTATTTTTTCACGATAGTTATGCATTTAATTAGTCCATTCAAAAATAAAATTAATATTTACTCTCCAACTTTATAGATTTTATAATGGCACTTTCAGTTAATCTTTTCTAGTTTCAACCATCATTATATCCAAATAACAAGAAATGTAATTTTGTTTTTAATGAAAATGGACATCCATGTTCACACTTCATATCATAAAATAAGATCAATCATTACAAGCATATTAATATCTACCGATATTTCTCTCTCTCTTTCTTTCTTTTTTAATGTAATTGTGTTTGTGATAACCGGTGATTTTATACAAATATATATGATTCTACCATAACTAGATAAGAATTTGCACCAAACACATTACATAGATAGCCTAGCAAATATGTTTATGGACGAGAGGGATGGGTCTAGTTTCAAGAAGAAGTTTGATCACGCCATATCATAATAACGGCTCAAAAAGATCATAACTTTCGATTCGATCGTTGGATTGTACTTAAATTTTTATAAGAGTTTTTGGAGGTCGTTTTCCTTAGAAAAAAAACTTCATTGTTGAATCTTTAGGTTTTGAAAATCCCGCCTTGGGCCCTTGATTTTAACAATTTTTGTGATTTTTCTTGTTATTTTTGGATTTCATGCTTCTTTACTCAGTAATTTTATATTTTTATTTTGTTTCCTAGTTGAAATAAGGTTTCTAGTCCATTTAAGACTTTGTAAATCTCCTAAAGGAGGGAATTGAAGGATTACAATTCTAGAGAAAATAAAATCTATGAATTTGGAGTTTGTATCTGCAATCCATTTCGCTCATTAAAATTTTTATGTTTTTTCTTTGTTTATTGTTATTTTTAGTTTCTACCTGTATCGCTTTTCTTATGATTTATTATTCTTTCATAGAAAATATTGCTTTCACTAAGAGGAATTAGCTATGTATTCACTCACAAACATAACTTTAGTCGCGGTCTAAGAGTTATCTTTCGGGTTGGTCATGACAATTTAAGTTATTTTAGTTCAACCAAAGTATCTATATTCGATTAAATTCACTCTCATTTTAATTTGAAAATAAATTCATCCTGACACAAGCTTTGAGTTGATAAATTATCAGACCAACTCATTTATTCATTTAAGTTTAATAACTATATGACATGATTGAGCCAAGCATCTTCAATCAACCTTTTTTTTTTTTGGTTTTTCAAGTGGCATTATGCCGATAAGTTATCGAACTTGCTCTGGTAGTATGGTTCCGTTGAGAACAGAAATTTTAAAATAAAGAAGAGAGTACTCGTTGCATACAATAGACTATATAGAAGAGCTTCACGAGCTTAATTATTTAAGAGCTTGATCATGAGTGATCTCCTCCTCTACCTCATCAGAGATAAAATATGATTCAACAAACTAAAAACAATCTTGGAAGAGAATGAAGATCGATGTTGGCGACTCTTTTTATTTTTGCAAAGAGGTTTTTTTTTCCTTTTACATGTCTTTTTTTATTATTATTTTTCTCTTGGAATTATCTCTTAAAATTCCTCTCTTCTTCTTTTTTTTACTGATACGGGACAGTTAGCCAAAAGGGTCCATGTTTTCCTCTCTTTTCTGTCCTCTACTTATAGTGTTACATTTTATTATATATAAAATAAACTAAAAATTAATTGAATAAGATTATTTATTATTTTTCTTTAATGAAAGTCTTAATTTCAACGCACTTAATTTCTCATTTTCCATAATTAAGAATTCCTATCACGTATTATTATTTGTTTCCTTTAGAGAATCCAAATTTTTTGCTGATTTTATAATTCAAAATTCAAAATTTCCATTATATCAAGCTTAAAATCTCTTCATTTCCTTCTTAATCACGAGCAAAAATTATCATTAAATTTAAAATCTCTTCATTTCATTCTTAATCATAATCAAATAATATCAATATGTTCAATTATCATTTTTTTTTATTTTCTTCTCTTTTGTTTTGCCTGTTATTCACTCCCCAATCTTTTTATTAATTGTTTTTTTGATAAAACAGGTAAAAACTATTAGCTAGGTATGACAATAAGAATGTAAAATTCATCGAAATATACTTAAAATATATTAAAATAATTTATTTTATATAAAAAAATATTTTGAAATCACCCTTTAAATTAATTATATTATCAAACGCACACCAATATCGATTACATATATTCATTTTAAATGAAAAAAAAAATACTATATATAGCATCGGTGGCCCTTGAATCTTAAAAATATTCCATGATCTTATATATTTCTAGGTGATGCCCGACAAAATATATGCTCCCTCTCGATATTGGAATTTTGATGTTCTACCACTATATATATATATATATATATATATATATATATATATATATATATATGTGTGTGTGTGTGTGTGTGTGTGTTAAGTAATACTCTAAAAGTGTGGAAAAACTACTATAGCTTTTTCACGCTTTTCACTTTTTTATTTTTCCTTTCTCACGCCTTTCACTTTCTCATCTTTAATATATTATATTATTATAATTATTATATTATATTATATATTAAATGAAATGCTAAATTATTTTTATTATTATTATTTTTTTAATGAATTTTTTTGTTTGATTCCGGGTTTAATAGGTTAGTTTGATTTGACGAGTTAACCTAAATTTATTTTTCTTTTTAATTAATTTTTTTTATTTAGTTTAGTTTGTTAATGTTAAATTTCTTTATATTTAATTATCAGACTTTCATGACACGTATCCCAGACTTGACGGGTTAACTTGGTTTGACAGGTTAACCCAGTTAATTTTGGGTAAACCCGTCAATTATTTTTTTTATTTAGTTATCAAACTTTCATGACACAAATTCCAGGTTTGACGGGTTAACCTGGTTTAAAGGGTTAACCCGGTTAATTCAGATTTTTTTCTTTTTTTATTAGTTTTTTTTCCTATTAGTTTTTTTTCCTTTGTTTTTTTCTTTTTAATTATCACACTTTTATTACACGACCTTATAGCCAGACCCACATCCAATGTTCTAGGGTCCGGTGCTGCAGCCAGGCTCATTTAAGGTTAAATCATGTAAGTTTAATGTTATTATTAATATTATAAATAGTATTCTTAGGTCAAACGTTGCAGCTAAACCCAAGACTTTTGGGTATATCTTTGCAGAAATACCTAACACTCTTAGATCTTAGCATTTTTTGATATTTTTTATGCAATAAAAAAAATTAACCCGTGGTGCATGCCTTTGTTTTTTTTTTCCTTTTTCTTTTTCTTTTTAAGCCTTTTACTTTGAATAGCACGGTGCAATCCACAGTGAAAAAACTTATGTCTTTAGTTTATTTTTTTTTCTATAGTTTCTTAATATTACATTTTTTTCTGTTTAATTATCAGGTTTTCATGACACGGATCCCAGGTTTGATGGTTTAACCTAGTTGGTTTGGATTTTTCTTTCTTTTTCTTCATTAGTTTTTTCCTTCCTGTAGGTATTTTTCTCTTTGCCTTTTCCTTTTTAATTAATCTTTCTTTAAAAAAATTTAGTTCATTAATATTAAATCTTTTTTCTATTTAGTTATCACATTTTCATGACACAAATCACAGGTTTAACAGGTTAACCTGATTTGGCGAGTTAACCCAATTGATTCAGATTTTTTTCCTTTTTTCTCATTAGTTTTTTTTTTCTTTCTGTTGGTTTTTTTTCTTTTTAATTAATATATTTAATATCACACTTTTATGACACAACCTTGCAGCCAGACCTACATCCAATGCTATTGGATTTGGTATTGCAGCCAAATACACTTAAACTTGGGTCATGCAAGTTTAATGTTATTATTAATATTATAAATATTACTCTTAGGTCAGACGTTGCAGCCAAACCCAAGACTCTTGGGTATAACTTTACAAAAAAACCTAACACTTTTAAATTTTAATTTTTTTTATAGAAAATAAATTGACCCGCGGCATCGCGCGGGTCATATAACTAGTGTGTGTGTGTGTGTGTGTGTGTATTAAGTAATATTCTAAAAGGCGTGGGGAAAGCACTGTAGCTTCCACACGCCTTTCACTTATTAATATATTATATTATTATAATTATTATATTATATTTTATTATAGAACTGTTTTTGTTTTGTTTTTATTTTGTTTTGTTTTTTTAATGAATTTTTTTGTTTGATTTAGTTTGTTAATCTTAATTTTTTTTTATTTAGTTATCATATTTTCATGATACGGATCCCGGGTTTGAAGGGTTAACCTGATTTGACGAGTTAACTTGTTTTGATGGGTTAACCCAGTTAATTCTGGGTAAACCTGTCAATTTTTTTTTCTATTTAGTTATCAAACTTTCATGACACGAATCCCAGGTTTTATGGGCTAACCCAATTAATTCAGATTTTTTTTCTTTTTCTTCATTAGTTTTTTTCTTCATGTTGGTTTTTTTCTTTTTAATTAATCTATTTAATTATCATACTTTTATAACACAACCTTATAGCCAAACTCACATCCAATATTATTGGGTCTGGTGTTGCAGCCAGACTCACTTAAACTTGGATAATGCAAGTTTAATGTTATTATTAATATTATAAATATTATTTTTAGGTCAGACATTGCAGCTCAACCCAAGATTCTTAAGTATAACTTTACAGAAAAACCTAATACCTTTAAATTTTAGTTTTTTTAAAATATTTTTTATACAAAAAAAACCCGCAGCATCACGCGGGTATGTATATATATATATATATATATATATATATATATATATATATATATATATATATATATATATATTGTGTGTGTGTTTTTTATGATGTTAAAATGTCAAGTGTACGGACAAGGTCTTATAAAAGGTAGAAATGCACGCTCTCTTCTTAGCCTCACTCTTATAAAGGAATCGGATCGTACCTTCACCATATCTAACCGTAGATCTCTGTGTCTCTTGTCTACAAAAGCTCTACCTCCTGTCTTCTCTCCCACTCTCTCAATTGTCTATCATTCAACTCGTACTCTCTCTCTCTCTCTCTCTAACTTATCCATCATCATCATCATCGTCAACCAGCACCTGAAGAGTACGAAAAGAACAATAGCTAGCTAGAAAACATGTTAAAATTACCGGAACTTCCAGACTGTTTCTATCAGAACCAACCAACCTTAATCTTTCCAAGCAGCCCAACACCAAAGCATTCTCTGTACCTTTCCAATCTTGATGATCAAAAGTTCTTAAGGTTCTCCATTAAATATCTCTACCTTTTCAAAAAATCTATAAGCCTTGATATCTTGAAATATTCACTCTCCAAAGTTCTTGTGCATTACTACCCTCTAGCTGGGAGGTTGAGAGCCAGCACAGAAGTTGATCAAAAGCTTGAGGTTGATTGCAATGGAGAAGGTGCTGTCTTTGCTGAAGCTTTCATGGATATAACTGCTGAAGAGTTTCTTGATCTTTCCATGAAACCAAACAAGTCCTGGAGAAAACTTCTATACAGGGTGGAAGCTCAGAGTTTCTTGGATATTCCTCCTCTTGTAGTTCAGGTTAGCTTCTTCTTCTTCTTTTTTCGTATTTCCTGCAGAGACTTTTCTTGAAATGTTCTCCTGTTTGCTTTTGTTTTCCGAGAGTCACTTACTTCTTCAGGGTTCTTGAATAATTTTTTTTCTCAAAATCATTATATTTCTTAGACCCTGAATTATTCATGGTTAATTAATATACTATGCAACAAATCAACTTACTGGAAATGAGCAATCAGAGTGTTTATTGACTGACTTGTTGCTTAATTAATAATTTTTATAATTAATTAGCACCTACCAATGGCTAATGTGCTTTCGCTCCTTCATTAATTTATTCAATCCTCGACAATTTTGCCAGATCGCCTATTTGCTCTAGTGCTCCCAGATCCTCTGACGTTACCAATTATAGATAAACACATGTTGTCCAGTATGATCTTTCTCTTTCAATCATACATGATGGTGCCAAGGCAACAAACAAAAAAAAAATCTATGGCTAACGACACCGTTTTACTCTGTTTGCCTGGCTTCATACTCGGGATAATGTTGTAGCAGATGTCCCTACCCTTCTATCATCACATATTGTTGAACTTTCCTTTGTTCCTTTCACTTGTCTTGGTTGGTGAGTAATGAGTCTTGAGAGCCTCTCCTTTTCTCTACCGAATTAATGTCCCTAGTTACCGAATTTATCTTTACTTTATTATTCAATTTCTTGGCTACCATTCTCTTATAATTTTCCGAATTTATTTCTCGTATTGGTTTCCAGAAAATTGAATAATTGGACGTTCCACATTCAATGGCCTTCGCATGTGAAACTCACTACACACCATAATGTACGATATTCATTTAAACTTTAATTATAGTTTATATTTATATTTATCTTATTATATATTTTAAGAAAATTATAGTTTATATTTTTTATAATTATAAAATAAAATAAATTATAGATTGATTTAGGATATTAAATGCATAGTAAATTTTTTATTTGGTCTTTTGAAAGGAGCCTTTCTCTTAAAAATCACACTTGAAGAATTTACCTTCACCTTTTTTTCTTTTCAGGTGACTACTCTCAGGTGTGGAGGGATGATCGTGTGCACGTCGATCAATCACTGTGTATGTGATGGCATAGGCACATCACAGTTTTTACATGCATGGGCCCAGATCACCACAAAACGGAATCTTGATCTGCCAATCTTACCGTTGCACAGCCGCCACGTGTTAAAACCCCGAAACCCCCCAGAAACAACCTTCACTCACCCACAATATGTCCGAATTGCCCCTGGAGAAAATGGCCACTTGGACATGGATGATATTAACCATTTTCTACGATCTCAGCCACTAGTGCCATCATCCTTAACCTTCACTGCCTCCCATATCCTCCACCTCAAGAAGCAGTGCGTGCCATCGCTGAAGTGTACCACCTTTGAAGTATTGGCATCTCACACATGGCGTTCTTGGGTTAGGGCACTGGACTTGTCACCTTCACTCAACGTCAAGCTTCTTTTCTCCGTAAATGTCAGGAAAAAGTTAATCCCAGAAATACCACAAGGGTATTATGGGAACGGATTCGTGTTAGGATGTGCACAGTCTTGTGCCCAGGATTTGGTCACTAGCAACGTGTACCACGGGGTCAAATTGGTTCAACAAGCTAAGTCAAGTTTAACTGATGATTATGTGAGGTCGATGATTGATTTGTTGGAGGACAAATCAGTAAAAACGGACCTTCCGATGAGTTTGGTTATATCCCAATGGTCTAAGTTAGGGTTAGAGGATTTGGATTTTGGAGAAGGTAAACCATTACATATGGGTCCCCTGACAAGTGATATTTACTGCTTGTTTTTACCAGTTGCTGGTGATTTTGATGCTGTGAGGGTGCTACTATCGGTGCCAGAGAGTGTGCACGAGAAATTTGAGTATTACATGAAGGAATGTTTGGGCAATGCAGCAAACGGGGATGCGAAAGGGTCTCATGTGGAAGAAAATGGATTCTGTTGAAGAAGCTTGTGCTATTTTTATTTATTTTTTTCTCCTTTTTCTCTTGTTTTCGACTCTTTAATTAATAAAAACCATGTGTTATGATGGGATCAGCTAATTAATATAATTTGAGCATGTATGTGATAAAGAGATATGACTGATAGTAAGAGTTTTGGCTATAGATCCGATATGCCTAACCAGGGTGCATGCCTGTTTCAATATAATAAACATAATTTTAAATTATTTTTTTATTAATTGGGCTTTCTTTAATGATAAAGAAATTACTAAAACTAGTGTTTGATTTTAGCAAAATAAATTATTAGATATGCAATTGATTAATTAAACTATGTATGGTATCAAATAATATATAGTAATAATAATGCTAAACATCAAGAAAATATGAGGAAAAAAAACTTTATAAATAATTATGAATAGTTGAATCATGATCTCAAATCGAGATATATCTATGAATAGTTGAATCATGAACGAATCGGAAAATTAATATATGATTAACTAACGCATTAAATCCTAACATTATGATGCAATAATTTTCTGGACTTCGTTGATTATGCAATAATTTCTCCCGACATTTTGTCTTTAACCATAATTGTTCAGTTTAAAAGAATATGCTTTTCATTTCTTGTATGAATCCAACCAGTGGCAGAGGTAAGGTAACATTGATTTTGCCTACAAAGTCAGTTGCCTGATTAACATCACTTTGTCATCTTTTTGACTTGCGTTACTAGATTTCGTTTTTAAGACGGGAGTTCTTGGCAGACTAGGATCCATCAAAAGTCCTCTCGTTAGCCTTTTATAGCGTGGCGTATACGGACCTACTGGCCTGAAAGCGCCCCGGCGCCACCCCCACGGGGGGGCTTTCGAGCAAGGTCGTTTTCTGATATATACGAGCAGCATTACTGATCATATAGCCTTACCAGTTTCTAGCTAGCCCTAAGAAATTCATCGGTTGAAAATAATCTAAACCGATCAGTAGCCAAATCATTTCGTTCTTTCAGCTATGAGACGGTGATTACAAAGAAACTTCTCAATGTAAAAAAATAAATTGTTAGGTAAAGTTTTAATTATATTAATTTCTATCAGGTGAAAAGTTAAGTGCTCTATTCATTTCAAATTATAATTAGAAAATAAATAATACTATTTGGATCGATGCTGTGAAAAAAAGATGACCTAACCCTATTCTTTCTATGGTTTAATTATAGTGATTGGCTATTGTTACTTTATTGTCTTTCATAGAAAAAAATAGTACTAACACCGATTTCTTCCGGTTCGACCGGGTCTTAGAGGTGCTATTTATATATCTAAGTTGGTGTATTCTCCAAAAAAAAAACTCTAACCCTATATATCTCTGCTTGATGTAATGGCACCATAGCATATCTTTGAGAGATGCTATTTAAGTTTATAGGATCGATATGAGGTATATCTGCTGGAATAAGCATACAAACTCATCTAAAAGTTGATTTTGAATCTCTTTCCTTTAGTTTTCCTTTATTCTAAAACATAAAATATATAATCGTCGCTATGTATATGAACTTAAAAAAGGGGCGATGCGGCATCTTATGACGTGTTGAGAATTGTCTTTGTATTTCGAAAAAGGTTATGCCGTCCAATTTCGAGCAATACCCTTGTAATGCTCCTAAAACAAATCATTAGACAACGTCAATCATGAGTTGCTAGGTGTTTGATCAATGGAATGGGGCATTTGTGAATGACAAGCTGGATTTGGTGATGAAAACCATTACAAAGAGTATATATGATTGTTATGTCACTGAGATCTTCCTGTTTTTTTTTTGTCTATATTTAATTCCATTTTGGGCTATTATTGTTTTGAAGATTCAATAATATCCAACCAAGTGCAAGTGCTTGTTATGTAAGTATGTTCTTCCTCTGCCTTCCCTCTATCCAGCTACCAAGGCGAAACGATGTGGCTCGCACATTCATGCGAGGAAGCAGCCATTCATCTAATTATATTTGTAGGCATGATTGCGTTGTGATCATAATCTCTCTTTTCGGGAATCGAGGAGTTCCAGCTCTCCCACTATATATGGACAGATCATTTTTTATTTTATCTTTAATACTTGACGGATGCAAGCATCTGATATGGTAGGGAGAGTCCCAAGTAACTTCAAAAAAAAAAAAAAAAAACAAACAAACAAAGAGATGAGATAAAATCACTGCACTTGTTCGATACCACTTTCATTGTCGATCTAATAAAATAAAAGATATCCTCGAGATCTTGTTTTTCTAACATTGTCTGCTGAATTATATAAAAACATTTTATACACTAGAGTACTGAATTAAATCATATTTAACTAGTTAAAGTAATCGGTATAGTCACAGCTAATAGCAAGCTATCATACAAATCATCAAAACACAAATAAGACTAATTAATTTTAGGGCTAATTAATTGTCATCTACAGATTAATTCAGGCATGCCCTGAGATCTATATAAAAGGTCTTTACTAGACTACTTTATGTATTTATTTATTTTAATCCTTTTCCATCTTAGAGTCGACCGTGGGAAGCATTTTATCAATAATTAATAAGGCAACTAGGCCACTACTAGACTACTTTATAGATCCACATGAGATGTACGTAGTGCTGCATTTTAAAGGTTTTGATTCCAAATTCTACTATATAAATCTATTGTTAATTGTCTCACATTAATTTATTTATTTATGATGTGATCATGTTTTAATATGTTCTTATCCAGCATTAAGTAGTTGATAGGAGCTCGAGACCCACATCCCTCGTGATTCGGTTGACTTTCGGTGGGATCTTGATTGACTTTCTACCAAGTCCATTAGGCGTTTCAGTTAATTAATAAAATTATTGTCCAGAAATAATGATGATATTAAGTAGACGTCAAGAACATGGTAAGAATTTGGCAGTGTGTGTCAGTCTCTGTGTGTGTGTGTGTGTGTGTGGGGTTAAATTAAAGAGTTAATTAATCCCTGCTATGTTTTATTTATTCATGCTAGCTTGCCTTTCTACCTTTACTTTTATTTATATTAGCTATCCATCTCCTTTTGCGCCGCGGGTTGTAATTTCATTTTTAAAAAAATATTGAATATGAAAGTTATTTTAATGTGTTTTTTTATATAAAAAAATTTAAAGGATAAATCGAAAAGCCTGTACAAGTATTTAATTAAATAAATTAATAATTATTTATGTAAATAAATAAAAAAAATCATTAACAACAATCAAAAGATAAATTACAAAAATTAAAAAATAAATGTAAATCAAGATATTCAATCAATAAAAGATAAACTCATACCTAAAAAAACATGTGACCTAAAAGATTTTTTTTTAAATGAAACTTATTAAATAAACCCACATAAAAAAATTACACAAGAACAAACAAATCAGAAATTTGTGGCCTAAATTATGAGACCGGGATAAACTCATAGAAAATAAACTAAAGATAATCACAAAATCAATATTAAAAAAAAAGATATTTACCTAATTATCTTTACTGAGCTTGTTTATTTAAATCAATAAAAGATAAACTCATACCTAAAAAAACATGTGACCTAAAAGATTTTTTAAAAAATAAAACTTATTGAATAAACCCACATAAAAAATTACACTAGAACAAACAAATTAGAAATTTATGATTTAGATTATGAGATCAAGATAAACTCATAGAAAATAAACTGAAGATAATCACAAAACCTATATTTTAAAAAAAGATAATACAAAATGATAAGATCATCCGAAGTTGAATCCCCAACAAATCAAATGTCGAAAGATGAAATCAGTTAAAAAAATCAATCACACAAAATCATCTTAAAAAAATGAGGGCGAAAATAAAAAAAAAATAACTAGAGGACAAACAAAACTTTTCAATTTGATGGTTAAATTGAATTGAAAAATACCTTTAACAAAAGGAAAAAACAAATGAGGGTCAAATTGAAAAAAAATAAAACAACAATAACTTTGATTGAAGGATGAAATTAAAAACAAAAAGGCCAAGAAAAAAAATCAAAATCAAAATCAAAATCAAAAGAATAAGGACCAAAATGAAAAAAAACATATAAAAAATTGTAATTGAAGGAATATTTTTTTTAAAAAAAAACTTCTATAAAAAGAATATGAACAAAATAAGAAATTAAAAGGATAAGGATTGAAATTGAAAAATAATAATAAAAAAAAACAATCATGCATTTTTCTGATAAAAGGACCGTAATTAACAATGCTGGATCCAATTTTAAATTGAGATGAATGGGCCGAAATTAGCAGTCTACACACTTCTCTTGAGCTTTCATTTAGTGAAAGGACTTTGCCCACGTAGATGACCAATTGGGTCCAGTAAATTTCAGTTCAGGCCCATATAGCTAATGATCACGTGAAGCATGAGGAATCTCAAGCCTCCTTTCTTTACTACAAAGCAACAACCGCCGTAGCATGCGTTGCGGAGCGCGTGCAAAGAACGCGTCACGCGTTTGAGATGACGAAAGCACGTCCAACATCAGAGTCAACGTCAACTTCACTGAAATAGAAGGGAAAAAAATAAAAAAGCAAGAAAAATAGAAGAGCTTCAAACGGTAACCTAAAACCCAGGGTTACTGAAAAGCGACTGTTGCATCCCCTGATCCTTCCATCTTCTCCAGGTATGCACGACTCTTTCTCAATTTCTAGGATTTGTTCTTTCGATTAATTGATCCCTCTTTTCTTTTCAATTGATTTTGGAGTTTAATTAAATATAGAATTATGCGAATTTGAATTTAATTTTATTAATTGCGTAGAATCTTTGTAAAGAAACGAGGCCTCTTCTCTTACAGGAAAAACTAGAAGAAACTTTGCGTAATAAAGAAAATTTTATCAATTGTAATTAGTCATAAGAGCTAGCAATTGTTTTTCTTTTTAGTTATTATTGGAAATCTTGAAATTTCCCCTACAGGAAAATTTTGAAACTTTCTGCACCAATAAGTTTTTTAATTTATGCAATTCTTGCTATGAAATTGTTGGTCTTTGGATAATATTTCTTAAAAAATTCCTTCGAAGATTTATCTTTTTTTGTTCAATTTTGTAAATGTTTGTCTGTTTAACTGGGCAGGAAATTGGATCGAGGGGTGATTTTTAAGTAAGGAAAGTGCGTTTAGCAGTCATATCTTGGGCAGTATATTTAGAGCTCTCTTCCATCGAGAAGAGAAGTTGAGGATGGCTAGGATTGCAACTAGCATGCACTTGCCGAAGGAGCCTCAGTATCATACACGCAAGTGGTACTTCAGCAGACAAGAAATTGAAGATTTTTCCCCTTCTAGAAGGGATGGTATTGACGTTGAGAAGGAGTCTCAATTACGGAAATTGTACTGTTCATTTATTAAAGAGCTCGGCGTGAAGCTTAAAGTGTAAGCTCTAGATTTATTCGTGTTGATCCATGCATTTGAGCTCTAGATTTTTCCGTGTTGATCCATGCATTTGAGATGTAGTGGTCTAGTACCTTGAATGTGGCTATATGATGCGTGCTTTGGCTGTGTGCTTCTGATAGTGTTACTAACTTTACATCCCTATATGTCTGATTCCATATTTATTCCAATGGAAGTTGCTTCGTGTTACTTGCTTCTTTCTAGCTTGTATACTTCATTGAAGTTGCCTATCATGTTAGTTGATGAAGTTTGTGGAGGCTGTTCTATTGGGTGAAGATTCAGATGAAGTTGGATTCCCATTTTCACCCAGTTGCTTGTCCTCACCAGAAGGAAGAATTTTATGCCTTTTTACATTGTCATTTCCAGTTCTGCTGCTGTTCTCTGCATGGCTTAGCAGCATTTATTTAATCCACTTCCACTCATGGTTGATGGGATGGTACTTGATTATATTCACAGTCTCTCCTTGTTTTCACCTTGTCTTGACTTGATTAATCCTTTAGGTGCTGTTGTTGCCATGTGAAGTGGTTTGTTTCACTCTGGTTGCACAATCTCTTGCTATCATACTGTTTGTGGAGTCATCCTTTTGAAACTGTGCTCCTCTATCTCCATGCTCCTTGTGTTCCATGGGAAAGTAACAACACACTTCGGATGATTGGTGCACAAAACCATCTCCAACAACTCTTAAGTTGTGTAACTTGATGAACCCTCTGAAAGGCCTAAGAGTATTATTTCATAGTTGTATGGCTGTGGTTCTTGACATGTCATCATTGCCCTTTTATGCAAAACAATTTATTTTCATGACACTCTTGGCATTTCATATTCACCGGTGATGGTGACCCTTGATGTCTGCCCTTCAGGCCCCAGGTGACAATAGCATGTGCATTGATATTGTGCCACCGGTTTTACATGCGTCAATCTCATGCAAAGAATGATTGGAAGGTACTACTTCCATCCTTGGGTTGTATCTGGCTCTCCTATTCTCAACAATTCTTGTGTGGGTTGGCTAATTTGTAATTTTTCTTTGTCAGACAAATACTACTAGCCTGCAAAGCGTATATCTAAGCATCTATCTTGTTACACACCCACAGAGCTTACATTTGCATGTGAAACTGAATGTATTGCATCAATGCTTGACATCTATAATGTTGAAAGCAGGAATACGTGTCCATGCTGTTACACTATCTCTTAAAAGGAATTGTTGATATTAATTTTGAATGTAATACCGTTTTCCAGATATATTATAATCTGTTTTTTTTTTTTTGTATTTGAAATGCACACTTGCTTTAACCAAGGAACAAATATCTTTTCTGACTTTTTCAAGCTCCATACTATTTCAGGTCTACTTTTTATCCTTTTCCTCCCCTGTGCTTGAAGCGAATCATCATTTCTAAAATTGGCCCACATGCTTATGTTTCACATGCACAGAAACATATACCTTTTTTTTTTGGGAAACAACAAGCAGATGGCTGGTTTTGATTTGCCTTTAATTCCTTGAAAGTTTTAAAAATTGCAGACAATGGCATCTGCAAGCATGTTTCTTGCTTGCAAACTGGAGGAAACTCCGCGCTTGCTGAGGGATGTTGTTGTTGTGGCTTATGAGCTGATGCACAAAAGGGATCCTTCTGCCTCACATAGAATCAGGCAGATAGTAAGTGGATTCCTGTAATTCTTTCAGTTTCCATGGTTCCAAGCTGTTGCACTTACTTATCCAGCAAATCATTTGCTTGTAGGGATTTTGCAGTAGTCAGAAGGAATTGCTTGTAACTGGAGAGAGGCTTTTATTGGCAACAATTGGTTTTGATCTTGATGTCCAACTTCCTTACAAGCCACTTGTAAATGCTTTGAAGAAATTGAACATATACCCAGATCTTGCAAAAGTAGCTTGGAATTTTGTGAATGATTGGTAAGCCCTCTATTCGCTCGTTGTATTTGGTCCAGTGTGGATTTGATTATAGATTCTTGCCAATTATCTCTTTGAATGGTCATGTATTTCTGTGATGGGATTTGCAGGCTTTGCACAACTTTATGCTTGCAGTACAAGCCCCATTACATTGCAGCTGGTTCCATGTATCTCGCTGCCAAATTTCAAAAGGTGAAACTTCCTACAGAGAAGGGAAATGTCTGGTGGCTGGAGTTTGACATTTCACCTAAACAATTAGAAGGTATGTTGGTATATATTGCTTTAAGTCAAAATTATGAACATCGGGATCCTTGATCTTGACTACCTGATGATATCAATTAGCATTTCTATTATATTGAATATTTACGCAGATGCAGTTTTTGTATTTCAAACATGATTTTTTTTTAAGAGATGCACCCATATTATTAGTAGAACAACTTTATTCTGTTCATTCACGTGTCCTCATTTAACTTTCTGTTATTCATCAACCTATTTTCACAAATGCTTTCCAGAGGTCATCCAACAGATGGCCAGGTTGTTAGAGCAAGATCCAAAAAGGACTCTTCCGGCAACGCATGGGAGGGTTCCACAATCTAAAGCTTCTGCCAAGAAGATGGTTACCAGTAGTGCGCAATCAGCTGTTACAAGTGTATCAATGTCTAATTCACTTGCTAGCGATGGGGCTGTGATGGAAGCTTCATCCTCATCTGACAGAAACACCAGCCTGAATGAAGTTTTACCATGTCAAACAATTGATAGTGGTGCAAGCAGTGTTGTTGAGGATGGTGATGGTAAGAATCAGCCAAGAACAGGGGACTATGAGTTGAGCTCCAGCAGCAATATTGCCCCATCTTATAATTCCCATCATAACATTGATGTCCACCAGATTAGAGAGACATTAAAGAGACGGAGATGCCAGATAGCTGCAAAAAGTAGAGCTTCATTGTCCAATGAAACCATGGATGCTGAGTTAGATACGGA
>Ga0325402_1002582_pt1 | contig 15941 bp, 9 predicted proteins | sample PopdelMetagenome_22_FD_207212 | JGI IMG/M metagenome (GOLD analysis project Ga0325402, IMG submission 207212) | Populus deltoides microbial communities from Bellville, Georgia, United States - Xylem-PdKOR-R3 | ecosystem: Host-associated > Plants > Phyllosphere > Stem > Wood/Secondary xylem... | reverse complement strand
ACATCTTTATTTCCACATACAAACTTAAATTTATTCCCAGAATTCTAAATTCTTATTGTTTTTCCATCGATCGATCTGAGTTTTAATTGAACAAAGCAGGCAAATGGGTTTTAAAAGAGAAAATCTAAATTGAAAAATCAAAATGATATTTACTTGTTTTTCACGCACGCTAGACTATTTAATAATTTTTACCTTCTTAGAACACACTAAAACAATTTTAGTTACTATTTTGAAATAAAAGATATTAAAACACTAGAGATAGGTGTGATATCTCTCTTCTTGTACTTTTTATATAAAAAATAAATTTATTTTATATATTTATATCAGTCTCTTCAATTAAATGTATATTTTTTTTAATTTTAAGATATCAGCCAAACTTTATATTAATCAATTTGCTTGTTTAATGTTGTGGGAGGTTCTGTCTTTCAAAATGTTTTTAAATTTTTTTTAAAATAATATAAAATTGATATTATTTTAATGATATTAATAAAATAATATCAAGAATAAAAAATTTTGAAAAAAAAACACACACGTAATATAGCTTTCACAACTTTTTTGGATATATAACTTTTATTAATCTCTTTTACAACTGCCCACATGATTGTTGTGTGGTGGCCCCAATTCAATGGCTCAAATCATAAATAGCTTTCTTCGGCCTCTTTTTGTTCCCTTTTCTTTTCCTTTTTAAACACAGAAAAACAGTTTACTAGGAAGATAAAAAGATTCAAAAAAAAGGAAAGACATTTCCTAGCACTGGAAGAAGACCCAAAACAAAGTGTTAACCAATCTACACACACAAACCCTTCCCAATTCCCATGGTGTTCCACGACTTGCAACCTCTCTCTTTGTTGAACCCACAAAGCTAAGGAACCTCAAAGTCCTAACATATATCTCAATCTTCATGTGTTCTTTCAACTTAGATACATACAAACAATGAAGCTTCTTCATCTTGTTCTTGCTCTTCAAACAGTTCCCATTTGGTTTTTTCACTTATGTCTAGTAGTAGTACATGCCATACAAGAAGACCCACTTGTTTCTTCACCGCCCCCCTCTCCCATTTCTCCCATTTCCACTTCCATGGCTGCCTTCTCTCCAGGTACTTAAAGGCCCTTTTTCGTTTTCAAAAGAAATGATTTTGGGGTGGTTTAGGTGATTTCAAAAATTCAAACTTTCTGTGCCAAATTTAAGTAACGACTACATAATCTAGTGCATTTATGGCTTCACACTATATGTAACAAAAAGTTTAGTTCTTTGGGTCATGATCCCATCTCTCTACACAGTGTTGATAGAGTTTCAAGATTTAGTTTTAATGGTTCTTTTCTTTTTTGAAAAAGCTTAATAAGCTAAAAGGTTTGCTTCTTTGTATAATTTGACCAGGGGTTGAATTGGAAATGGGAATCAAAGACCAACAAAAGCACGAGGAGTTGCACAAGAAAATAATTTTGTTACTCATTGTTTGTTGTAGCATTCTTGTTGTTATCGTCTTTCTTTCTCTGTTTTCTTGTTTCATTTACTACAGGAAGTCCTGTCAAAAGAAGAAAGCTTCTCAGTGTTCAGGTGCTTAGGTTTCTTTTTCTACCAACAACCCATCTTTATATTACTCCAAAATTTGTGTTCACTGCTGTGTTTTTTGTTAGTAATTCTTTGTTTTGATGTGAAGATGTGGAGAAAGGGCTTTCAATGGCACCATTTTTTGGCAAATTCAGTTCCTTGAGAATGGTTAGTAACAAGGGATCTGTTTCATTAATCGATTATAAGATACTAGAGAAAGGAACAAACAATTTTGAAGATGATAAATTGTTGGGGAGGGGTGGATTCGGACTTGTATATAAGGCTGTATTGGAAGATGACTCAAGTATTGCAGTCAAGAAACTAGACTGTGCAACTGATGATGCACAGAGAGAATTTGAGGTGCTATCAATTTTCTTGAAGATTTGATGCATTTTTTTTCCTTTTAGCTTTGTTTTCTCGGTGCTGATTTGTTATTAATTCGAATTGCAGAATGAGGTGGGTTTGTTAAGCAAATTTCAGCATCCAAATATAATTTCTATTGTGGGCTATAGTGTTCATGAGGAGATGGGGTTCATTATTTATGAGTTGATGTCCAATGGGTCCCTTGAAGATCTATTGCATGGTAAAATATTTTTCCCATTTTTTTTTAAGGGTTATTGTGTCATGGTAGATGAGTTAAGACATTATGAAATATAGAAGTGCTAATATATATATATCTATTTTTTTTCATGGATTTTGTTGATGCTTTAGGAACTTCTCGCGGATCTTCATTAAACTGGCATTTAAGGTTGAAAATTGCTCTTGATACAGCAAGGTGAGTTGCTGTTTTCTTTCTGTTGATTTTTAAATTTCTTTTGTTTGTTTGTTTTTCTTTGAGTATTTGCTTATTTCAAATTGTTGACTCTAGAGGATTAGAATATCTGCACGAGTTCTGCAAGCCAGCAGTGATCCATAGAGATCTGAAATCATCTAATATACTTTTGGATGCCAACTTCAATGCCAAGGTAAAAATGTATAAATTTTTTTAGTTTGTGTTAAATTAATGAAACTCTCAATTATTTTCTTCTTCCATCACTTCACTTTGCCTTCTCTCTCTTTCTCATAACTTGTGTTTGGATTCAGCTGTCAGATTTCGGTCTTGCTGTAGCTGATAGTTCTCATAACAAGAACAAGCTCAAGCTTTCAGGCACTGTGGGTTATGTAGCCCCTGAGTATCTGCTAGATGGTATGCTAAACTAAACTGGTTAAAATTTCGATATCAGTAGTTTCGACTTGTTAGCTAGACAACAGGGTTGAGTTGAGAAACCACCTTTTTTTATATAAACTAGTTTAGTTTAGGTGAATTTAGGGAGAAGACTGATACATTTTGCATGATTTGATGAGCTTAGAAGCAATGAATCTCAGATAGCATTGTCAAAGCATCTCTGAAGTACGATGCATTTCCTATCAAAGTTTTATTGGGTCAAAGTGTAAAATGCCACTGCTTGTTTTGAGCTTTCACAATCTAGAACACTCGAATGTTGTGTGATCACTCCATTATTTTGGAGATGATGTAACACTCAAGGTTCATCAACCAAACAATTTTTTAAGGATGCCCTTAAGGGAGCAAATCACATGAGAATAGATGAAAAAAATGTCAGTGAAATGCAAATGACTGGAATCCCATTGTATTTGTTTTGCATTTTGCCATTCCCCCCTCTCAAGAAATAACTTTTTTAAACATTATAGGTGAATTGACAGATAAGAGTGATGTCTATGCTTTTGGAGTTGTGCTTCTGGAGCTTCTATTAGGAAGAAGGCCTGTAGAAAAACTGGCACCAGCTCATTGCCAATCTATAGTAACATGGGTATGTTTACTCATCCAAAAAATTATTTTCTTTTGGGAGGCAATCATTCAAGATTTCAATAACTATATTTAATTCTATGGCTATTTTAAATGCAGGCCATGCCTCAGCTTACTAACAGAGCTGTCCTTCCAACCATTGTGGATCCTGTGATCAGAGATTCAGTAGACGAGAAGTACTTGTTCCAGGTTTGTGAACCTCAAAAACCATAGTTTACTTCTTTGATTGGATGTGTACTATCTAAAAGTGTGAGTGGATTGTTTTGGTATTCTCTGTACATGATTGACTAATGCAAAGCAACCTGGAAAATTTTTCCTTAAAGTAATAAATCTGGATTGGTTTGGTAGTTGTGAGTGGGCACAACAAAATTTTGCCTCAGGTTTGCTTTAGTTCAAGGTCGAATTGATCAATTCTGCCCCAAGTGTTGTTGGCAAGGTAGGAGAGAAAAAGGGTCTGTTGAACTAAGAAATTTTTTTAGCCAGGTAAGTTAGTTTAAGTTTTTTAACAAAACCAGACGCATATGGAAGCATACTTTAGGTTATTTAGTTCCTTTTTAAAGCGAGAGGAGCCAAGTTTCAAACTGGTGGCAATGATAGTTGAGCACGTTTGCCTTGAGTTAGGCCAAGCTTAGGTAATGTTAGGGTAGATTAGGAATTTCAATTTGCTTGAGTTGGCTAAATGGATAGCAATTTGTGCAGGTTGCTGCAGTGGCAGTATTGTGTATTCAACCAGAGCCGAGTTACCGTCCCCTCATAACAGATGTTGTGCACTCTCTTGTCCCACTGGTTCCTCTTGAGCTTGGAGGGACGCTAAGAGTTGCACAACCTACAACTCCTAGAGGTCATCGGCAAGGCTAAGCATCAGGGAAACTATTTTCGGATGCTGCTGCATCTGCTTTAGTTTGTGTTTGATGAATCATTGATCCACTGCACTTTCTTATGTGCATATTTTGATGTATCATTTGATAATTCATGTCGTTGGTTATTTCGGACAAGAAGGTTGATATCGATGCGTTTCAAGAGCATTAGAATCTTTACTCTTGTAAATCGAAGCAAAGTTTAGAGATCAAGAAAAATAGCATCCCAAATTTGCACCAAGCTCATTTTCAACCTCTTGGCTGTGTACGCAATCAGTTCATCTTTTCAGCAACTTCAAAGAATCTGTAAAACAGCACTTTACGAATCTTTTGGATCTCTAGATTCAGCAGCGAGCTCTCTTCTGTGCTGCAATTCTTTTCGGTTTTTCCCTAATAAAGTTAGAGGTTATCACAGTAAAGAGAATGCCTTGTGAAGAGAAGGTAGAAAGGAAAATTGGCACCATGTCGCAGTAAAACTATAACTCGCACCAGCTGGGATGTTATAAACAGCCTCAATCAAAGCTCAGTTTACATGGATTTGTGACAGTCATACCAGTGAACATTATTACAAAATTTCTGTAAAATAATATAAACTCAGTAAAACATCCAAGTCACCAAAATTTATTAACTGTTGGTTCTGGTATACTCGTTCACTATCTCTTTCAACCGACATTATGGTAAGAGTCAATAATGGCATCAGCAAGGTATTCACATTTGGCCAAAGACAGTCCTGCCAAGGATATTCTTCCATCCTTTGTCATATAGACATGCCACTTGTTGGTCATATTTTCGCTCTGATCGAACATAAAAAGAACACACAGAAAGATCATGAATTAACGATGGCAATGGAGAGGTTTGAGGGAAATGGAAAAGAACAGATTCAAGAATTCAACCATGAATATAAAATGATAACAAATGTCATTTAAAAGAATAATATGAAGAAGACGAGTTTTTTTTTTAATGATTCTACCACAACAAAATCACTCGAAAATCGCTGAAATGATAAAAATTTGAGGAGAAATCACCTGAGTTTTGTTCAAGCCTGTGAAGGAGAACATGCCAATCTGCTTCAGTATAAAAGACCAATCTTTCCCACTCTTATCTTTTGCGGAGAGACTGTCAAATAGTTTCTGCCTCACATTTTTTATCCTTCCAGCCAGCATCTCCATCTCTTCTTTCCATTCATTAAAGAGAGTTGGATCCCCAACAACGTTAGCAACAATCCTAGCACCGTGAACAGGAGGATTTGAGTACATTGGTCGGGCAATCCTTTTCAGCTGGCTCTTAACCCTGAAAATTAAAAGAAAAAAAAACCATTATTTAAACAGGTATTATGACGTGAGAAGAAGTTTTCCCTATCGAATTGGTGGTTCAAACAAATTGTTCACAGGACACCTTTGACAGAACCCCAATTACAACAAAGGTTCACAAAAGGTCACCCAATAATGAGAAGCAAAAAGTGTAATATTCCATTGTTCACACGACTTAGGATACAATCAATGTCCTCACATCTATGCCATTCCTTTATGGTTCATTGGAAGGAAAAAAAAGAGAGAAGAAAACATTAACACAGTTCTACTGTAGATATTCAAGCATTCAACAGAAACACGACCTATCAGCTTGGAGACCAAACCAATAAATGGTGATGACAAAACGGATGGTTGCCTGGTTAATATTTAATAATACTTTTATGCATCATATCGAGGACATATTTTTAGGTAATCTTAACCAAAACAAAGGCTAGAAAATGAACAATGCTGCAGTATAGAATAGCATGTATTTTAAGGGAACAGCATCTCAAACTCAACTAGCAAGTGAACAAGCTTTATTTAGCAAATCTATTAATCGCACCTTGCTGCTGCATCTGCCGATGAGCAGACAACATTAATTGCCCCAATTCTTTCAGCATACAAGCCCAAGTTTTTGCTGTACGACTGAGCAATCAAAAGCTCCATACCACGTGCAGCAAACAACCTCACTGATGATGCATCTGCATCGAGGCTTCCACTAGCGAATCCCTAAGAGTACATTGAACAATTGAAATTAAATATCAGTCCCTGAACAGTATTCCAATTCTCAAGGAATTTTTACACGATTACTACATCAACAAACCTCTATAAAGATTTTGTAGTTCACAAAGGCACATCTTTGGTTCAGCAGGACAATTAAATTGATGGTGCAAGTGTAACTCAGATCAGATTTAAAGCAATGTATACCTGGTAGGCCACATCAAAAAATGGAATGTGGTTCTTTTCTTGAATGACACCAGCAATTTTCTCCCATTGTTCAGGGGTTGGATCAATACCAGTTGGGTTGTGTGCACAGCCATGAAGCAATACAAATGATCCCTCAGGGGCTGCCTGCAATAAAATAATAGTAAACTTCAGAGAAATGATTCAGTCTGAATCTGAAGTTATGAAAGAAAGATTACCCCCTCTGTCTCTGAATTCCCATACCAAGCACTGATAGTGTATGATTCAATCGCATGCCTGAGCACTGCCCATCCCCAGAGGGAGGGAGGGGGAGAGAGAGGAGAGTACGCTAGTGCAGATTGAAGTAGTGAGAAAGACAAAAAATGAGATGAAAGATACAGCAGCGTGCAGTTTAGGATGGCCATCAAATGATTCAACACAAAATGGCGAATTTTTTTTGAGTGGAGTGTAACTGATCTACAACAAACCTTTATGTCTGATATCATCCCCTCAAAATCCAAGCCAACTGTTTTGGGATCATAGTATCGGTACTCGGACCATGGAACTCTTGCATCATTGAAAATATTCTTGTGATTACCTGCAAAATTAGTTTGCTGGCCATTAATGTTGATAGCAACGAGACAAATCATATAAAATGTACAAGGGAGTGACATCACACACCCCAAGTTGGAGATGATATCAGAACTTGCGCTCCAGGAAAATATCTCTCAATGAGCGCTGCAGCTAATCGAAGTGAACCAGTGCCTGAAAGACCTTGAACAGTTGCAACCTGGAAATTTTTTACAAATCGATATCCAGTTTATTATTAATATGTTATTATGTTCTCAGTAGTTGACAGGGATAGGAAACTGAATTCCTTTTAAAAGAAATAAGATCTTATGTCTTCAACATACTCTTTGTTGTTTTATCACTGGGTTGTCAGCTCCGAATAATAACTCTGCAGTCACCTTATTGAATGCAGCCAAACCTTCAATTGGGAGATACTACATAAAAATGATCGATGTTAGGTGAGTTGAACAAAATATGGAGATTGGAAATTTGTCATTCTTACATTTGAAAATATTGACATACCTCCTTGTTTTCACCCCTCTCCAGCATAAGATTCTCAGCCTAGAAATGAAAATCAATTTCAGATATGCCATCATAGAAATCATTGTCGCTGCTTGTAAGTTAAAAGATCCAAAGCTAGATTCCCATTATAAAAACATATACCACGTAGACTGAAAAGTTTACTGACCTTCTTAACGACATCAAGCACGTAAGGCTGTAACTCTTCAGTTCGGTAGGCCCCAACTCCAAGGTTGAGCTTCTTTACATCCGTGTCTGCTCTAAAAGCTTCAGAAACACCAAGGATAGGATCAGGAGGAGCCATAGCTATACCCTCAAAACGAGATACATTAACTGCGACAGTCATAGATATCCGGCCAAATGACTGCAAATCAGGGGAAAAAAAAAAAACTCACATCGCGAAACCAATACATATCAAGCTCCAATCCTACCAAATAACGCATGTTAGGTCAAAATCAAATCATATCAAAATCTTTGAAGGACCAGAAGCACGCATTGGTAAAAAATCATGATTTGAACAAATATGTATAAAGCCTCAATCTTTTACACTTGCAAAAGAACATAGTTTCTGCTTTAGCAAAAATCAAGAATCCTCCAGTAATTACAAAACACAGGATCATAAAAACAATAATTGAATAAAAAAACTAAAATCTCATTAAGAAAAACACGGCATATATACCTTTGCCTTGATAAAGGGATTGCCTTTCTCCTTGTTAAACAATGTACTCACACTACCACTTCCAAGCCTCGCCTTTCCCTGCCCAAAACCACAGTTAAAATTCCTGATCCACACCACAAACATCTATTTGGTTGCTAAGAAAACAACAAAACAGAAACTTTTGAATCATAACACAGATTTTCATAACTTCAATTTACTTGATTGGCCACATTTTCCCAACAACCAAACAGAACACTTCAAAAAATGATGACCCAATAAGGAAAAGCACTAGAGAGTGACAATCAAAGAGAGAATTATCGGTACCTTGATAATTTCTTGCATAGAAAGTGAAGCAGAAGGAGTGGTAGAAGCTAAAGAAAGCATTGTTGAAGCCATCTGAATAACAAAAAATGACACTGCTCAATGATTAGATTTCCAAGGAATGATTTTGATAAAATCAAACAGCTACTTGTGTGATCTAAATGTATTTGTGTGACTGGATTTGACAGAACTGTAAATGGCGCTTGAAATAATGATGGGTTCATTTAAAGAAAACGAAACCTGAAAAAACCGTTGCCTTTAGAAACTAGAAGTGCTGTTGGCGATAGATACTAGGTGTTGGTCTCTGGTAATTTCGTTATCAAGGAATATTGTGTTCTGGGTTGCAGTGCATGCTTTGATATGTAAAGATGACCTAAGCAATTTAGTAAAAAAACAACAACAATAATAATAAAATTATTTTCAAGAGTACTCTCGGGTCAGCTTCATGCAGTAATTCAATTTAATTTATAACATGTTTTAAAATTCAAGTTATGAATTAAATAAGGTAATTTGAATTAATTTAAAATAAAATTATTTAAAAAAATTAAAATAATATTAATTTAATTTGAATTAATTAACCCGATTAATTAGTTCATGAATTTCATTAAGTCAATTTCCATCTAGATTAATTTGACACCCAAATTAAACTAGATAATTGAATTATTTATTAAGCTAGATTGCGTTTAATAATACTAATTCTTATCTAGTCCAACAAAATTAACATGTATTGTTCATATCAAACATTAAGATTTCAAATAATATTGTATAAAAATCACATGATTTTTATATTCTTGAATAAAGAGATTTAAATACAAGATAAAAGAAAAAATACATTGTAACTTGTTTCAAGAGAATAATACATTGTAACTTGATTTAAGACAGGTTTGCCTTTTGAACTCCCTGAGAATAATAAAGGGATCATATGGCTTTTGGCACTCTTTTTGAACACTTTCTTTATTATTGTGTCCCCTCATAAGCAATTCTTTATAAAGCCAGAGGCAACTCGTTAGGTTTTCCCTTTTGACTATATATGAACTACTGTGCTGAAAATGTTGGAGTTTTCCTCACCCTCAACTCTTACTTTTCTTGTAAGAACAGTTAAGAAAGTGACTTCCTTTTGTCTTTTCAAAATTCCATCTTTCAATGTTTTCCTTCCTGTTGAATGCTTTTTAGTTTTTTTTCTTTATTTTTTTTTTCATATTTTGTTAATTTTTATTTTAATTTGATTTCTATAATGATATTATTGTTTCAAACAAATATCCTAATATTAATTTGATTAATGCTTAATTTTACAGGTATATATTTTTGTTATTATATTATTAAATAAAAAATAGTTTAATCAAAATATTTAAAACTCAATAGAGTCCATAATCCGAATTGCGAGTTTGACAAGTTAAGTCATAAAATCTAAGTCGATTTAATAAGTCGCCGTCTCAATATTAAAAAAATATCATCTTGATTTTTTTTAATTCGAACCCAAGCTAGGCAAGAGATCGGGTTATGAGGTATAAAGTTTGATCCGATGAGTTGAGTTTAATAACAATATCAAATAGTTTTTTTTTAAATTCCATCTTTAAATTTTTTTTCTTTCAATTAAATCATTTTAAGCCTTTTTTTTTCTTCAACATTTTCTAAATTCATCTTCATAATTTATTTCGGTTTGCTTTTTATTAGTTTATCGTAATTTCAAACAAATATTTCAATGTTTGATTGCTACTTAATTTTATGAATATTTATTTCTATTATCATATCATTAGATAAAAAATAGTTAAAGAACAAAGTTGTTAAATCCAATGAGATTTATGATCCGGCTCGCGAGTTTGGTAAGTTAAGTTGCGAAACTCGGATATTAATCTAATACTTCATTGTTTCAATATTACAAAAACAATGACTTCTTCAAAAGTTTTTAGAGTGAAGCCATCCTTTTTAATAGTTATTCTGATTATTTTTGAACTCATCAAATCAATTAGATTAAGTTGAAATCATAATCTCAAACATATATTTTAATATTGTAATTTAACATAATATCAAGTTATTGTTTTAAAGATAAAAAATATAAAAATAATGAAGATAGAAATCACATGTTTTATTGTTTTCTATATTTTAAAATGAGAGAAATTCATTTAAATTATCAAAAGGGAAAAAATTATTTTATGTGTCTTTATCTCTCCAATCAAATATAATCCTGTTTTTTATACATATTGTTTATATCCTGAAACACCGATTAAATTCACTTTAAATTCAAAATTAAATGAAAAATCAGTTTTTAAGCGGTCCAAAGGCCTTCATGATCATAGACCATTGCCAACCCATAGCAGTGGAATCAAAGCTCTGGGCTGCAATTGCTCGACCTTGTCTTCGTTCTTGCCTGCTCGTTCGTTGATTCGTCAATTCATTTTTTAGTTCCACCTCGTCAAAGATGATCATTAAAGAATACTGTCAAAGATGATCTGGCTCTTTCCATACATGCTATTGCTTCTTATTAAATACATCATTTTAAATAAAAATATGGATTTGAGTCGATGACTATAAGTGCTTCGATTACAAACCGAGTCTAGCAACTATATGCTAGTTTTGTCTCCCACGCACCCTCGTGTTAACCCTCAACTTTGTCAGCGTTTTCTCTTCTTAGAGAATGTTTGGAACGGTTCAATTCATGTTATTAAAAAATCTGATTTATTTTATTTAAAATTATTGTTTTTTAATTATTTTAGATTGTTTTGATGCGCTCTTATAAAAAATAATTTTAAAAAAATAAAAAAATATTATCTTAATATATTTCTAAATGAAAAACACTTTAAACTATAATTGCTACCCCAACTTACTAGATATTTTTCTCTTTTATTATCTCTGGGAATAGAATGATATTGATTTTATATACAAAAAGCTTCTTCCGAGTCATGAGTTAAAACATGAAGAATTACATGGCCTATGGTCTCCATTGGATTGGTGGGTGGCTGCCATGATCAAGCCAGATTTTGTTCTTAATTCATTGAAGAATATTTCTTTTTTTCCCATTAAAAATAATGCAACTTTGGCAAGTTAATTGTAATTTATCCTAACTATTATTAATTTTCTTCTTTCGCTTGAGTAGAAGAGTGTCTTGTATATAAAAAGAGTGGTCAAAAAGAATATTAGAATATCTTCAATATCAACAGAAAGTACTAGAATGTTAGGCATTTTTATTAAATGGAAGAATTAAAGAGTACCGGTACAGAGAATCGATCGAAGATGATGGAAACATCTCTAACTCTTTCTATATAGTCTATAGTTTCTTAATAGAAAAAACTATTTTGGTTTTATGTAAACAATGTACAGTATATGGTAAAAATATTTCAATAAACGTCGACCTAGTTAATTCAACACTCAACATCATATTTGCATCATTAACATCCAAAATCAACAAACCAACACGAATTAGGGAAAGAAATATTTATCAATGATCATTAACTTGCATACAAAAGGACTCATTATATCACTCTCCTTGCCACATTCTCTATTTCCTACCTGTGCTCTTAATTTCCACAATTCCACCATCAACATGATCCCTGCAATATTTTGTACGTAAATTAAAAAAAAAAACATGATCAATCTAAATCCAGAGAGATCACAAGATCGTCAGAAATTAAAAGAAAATAAAATTACAAAGCAAAACTCAAATATAGTCTATATTGAAAAGAGGTAGAAGAAGGAAGGGAGGGTATTTCTATTAAAGAGAGAAGATAAGATGAAAGAAACATATCTCTTTCTGTATATTCTACAGTTTCTCTGTAAAGAAAAATATTAATGCGGTAAAAACTGAACCATTTAACATGATCTAACGACAAACCGCAAGATTTGAAAGAAGAGAATTAGGAAAAAGTAAAAAAAAAAAGTCTTCTTTTCCTTAAGAAACATACCGTGGACGATATACATGAAACATACATCACTTAGGAGGTTTGCATTGGCCTGATCCAGGCAGGTAACTGCACGGATTAGGTCCTGATGGCTGAACGGGACGGTTACTTTGTGAAGAATACATGCTTCTTGCTCGGAATTTAGGTTGCCTGGTTGCAATCACAAGATCAGTAGCACTGGCAGCAAGGATCAGAAACAAAAGGATGGTGAATTTTGACACAAGAAAGAGAGGTCTCTTGAAGATACTCATCATATATGGTTTTGAGTAGCTTTCAGATAAGGATACGAAATGTATTGAGAGAGGAAGGGTTTATATATATGGATTTTCGAAGACTGCCAAGGAATTTTGTGCTCTCCCTCTAAAAAAACAAAAAACAAAGAGGCGGTTACTGATAAAAAGACGCTCTTCCTTTGTGCACCGAATGTTCTCATATATAGTCAAAGATTCGGAAATCTAATTAAGACAGCTTTCGCGTGACCGAACCTTGTACTCTCATGGCTAAAGGAAGAAATGCCCGCGCAGCTAGTTGCACTGGAAGACCTTAAAGGTTGGAAGAAAGCTCTTTTACGATTCCCCTCACACCGACTCCACCCACAACAGGCAGCGTGATAGTTGTCTACAACAGGCAGTGTGACCCAACCAAAGCAGCTAGCCCTATAACCCAACCAAATTAAGGTTCGATTTTACGCTATAATATCACCAAATCTCAAATAAATAATTCTTAATACCCGATCCAACACCCTTTACTTTCCCGTCCTGCAACCTTAAGTTCTTTCTACGTGATTTTTTGAACACGAAGCGCATATTCCAGGACGAGGTTTTCACCTGCTTTCAAATTCTGTACACTGAAGGAAGGTCAATTAAGCCAAAGGACAAGAAGGAAATTGTTTCCATTGAGAAATTAAGAGTCACTTAATGAGATGGCCAAACAGAGTGCGAGTACCAACTTTGCACACAAAATATTACGCCGAGCTCCCTCATGCTGGCCTTCAACATGAAGTTTTTTCCGAGCCACACCATGTTCAAAAAGATTATTTGTTTATATTTTGTATTTTTATTATTATATCATTAATTAAATAAAGAATATTTTTAAAAAATTATAGTATTTAAAACGTAGTGGAGTCAATGGTTCAAGTTGTGGTTTAATAACAAGTTAAACCACAAAATTTAAATCCATCCAATAAATCTCCTTTTTAATATTAAAAAAAATCATTTTAATTTTTTGTAAAATTCAGACCCAAACTAGGGGTCGGATTGAAAATGAATGTTCAAGATACAGGAGTTGAAACACTGAAAAACCTTGTCAAGCAATTACTAGGTATTCATTCTTTCAGCACATTAAATATCGATCATGATGATAACTGATCAGAAGATACCATTTTATCAGTGGAAGGGAGCAAAAAAAAAAAAAAAAACAGATTATAATAGGTAGCTTATCAGTGCCAGCAAAGTCTCCCATAAATCTTCCGCAAAATCAGATTCCCCTGGTGTGGATCTCGATACCAAGGAAAAATGAACGTTGAACGCACAAGTGAATCTTCAGAGAACTGCATCAAACTACAGAACAGGCTACCACCAGATCATTAAATGGTGCCTAGCTATGCAAGGTCAGATGGCTTGTGCCATCTAAGGGTACGGAATTAGATGAAATAAGAACCCACTGAATTTGGAGATTGGCAACACGTTTATTAACAGGTAAAAAACCAAGTAGTTACAACTTGAAAATTAAATTCATGGTCGTGAAAATACAAGCTAAGTCAGACTTGAACTGTCTTCAAGAATCCATGATTAAGGGGGATTGCATTTAGAAACTTGACCACACAAGATATGATCAGCATCAGAAAATATGTTGAGGGCAAGGAATTTTGTTCAAAAATCAAATGAAAAGAAGACTACGATTCTAAAAAAGAACATCAAGCTGAAAATCAGACATGTAAACATTTTACAAAAGAAACAAAGAACCTCGTTTGAACATGCAAAGTTGAAGCGCAACAGAACCTTATGTAGTAAATAGTAACCCTAGAGTGCTGCTATTATGGCTTCTATACATGGGTTTCTTGGCGGTTATGGGTTGCCCAGATGTGAAGTTTTTAAGGGTTTGGGCCGTTGACGTTTTGGGCTGATATATGAAGTTGGGCACCCATGCTCTACCTATTGGGCCCAGTGGGATTGGGCCACTCACTGCTGAAGATCAAGCTCGAAGCCACTGATGAAAGCAAGCGTGCAAGAGTAACAAAATATGTTGCAAGCAAAGTTTAGAAATTGATATTGCAATATTTAGTGATCAGTTTATTTCCAGGTTCAATGCTCAAATCAATATATTTATATATATATTTTTTTTTCCTTTCCTAATTTGAATAAAGACAATCCAGCGGGTAGGGGATAATATAAAAATTATACTTTTTTATAATTTATCATAAAGAAAGTAATACGCATTTTAAGATAATATCATATTATTATTTGTAGATAGAAGATATAAGAAAAATGGGGATAAAGATAACACGTTCTATTGTATTTTATATTTTTTAAAAATAGAAATTCATTTTAAATTGTAAGAGAAAAAAAATTATTTTTTGTGTCTCTCTCTCATCACATTCAATATTAAGTAATGTTTAGTTTGCCTTTTCTTGGCTTAGGACTAGCACAAAAGATCGAACGTCAAAATCTTTATTGCCATCAACTTGAGGTTTAATCTATTAAAATGCTAAAAAGATATTAATTAGTAATCTCAGTACGTACGTATATTTTCAGTTCTTGAACATATTTAATCGACATTCCAGTTGCTCACATAGCCCCAATCATCTGTCGGTCCAATTTAACTTGAAGTTAGAATATAGACTGAGTTAATTATAAAACGAATCATTTGATTGACTGATTACTTTAGTGTTTCCAGCTATTATTATATTTGTTGGTTGACGCAGCAACTCTTTTTTTTTAAGAAAAGAAAAATAGCAATTTTACTTATACTTGGAGCGAGTTCGCTCGGACCATACCAGTATGGGTGGACTGGACAACAGTCCATTTGGATTGGTTGGGGATTTGTGTGGTACTGGTGAAAGATCAAGGACTGAAGTGGAGGGGGAGAAAAAAAGGACCTTGATATGGTATGAAATGTGAAATTGATATTGCAATATTTAGTGATCAGTTTATTTCCAGGTTCAACACTCAAATCAATGTCTCTCTCCCTCTCCCTCTCCCTCTCCCTCTCTCTCTCTCTCTCTCTCTCTCTCTCTCTCTCCCTCTCCCTCTCCCTCTCCCTCTCCCGCTCACTCTCTCTCTCTCCCCTCTCGCCCTCTCCCGCTCTCTCCCCCTCTCCCTCTCGCTCTCCCCTCTCTCTCTCCCTCTCCCGCTCTCTCTCCCCCTCTCCCTCTCCCTCTCCCTCTCCCGCTCTCCCTCGCTCTCTACCCTCTCACTCTCCCGCTCTCTCTCTCCCTCCCTCTCCCGCTCTCTCTCTCTCTCTCTCTCTCTGCCTCTAGCTCCCTCTCTCTCCCTCTAGCTCACTCTCTCCCTCTCTCTCTCTCTCTCCCTCTCCCGCTCTCTCTCCCTCCCTCCCTCTCCCTCTCCCTCTCCC
>Ga0325402_1002578_pt1 | contig 15955 bp, 8 predicted proteins | sample PopdelMetagenome_22_FD_207212 | JGI IMG/M metagenome (GOLD analysis project Ga0325402, IMG submission 207212) | Populus deltoides microbial communities from Bellville, Georgia, United States - Xylem-PdKOR-R3 | ecosystem: Host-associated > Plants > Phyllosphere > Stem > Wood/Secondary xylem... | reverse complement strand
TATATATATATATATCCAGAGTAACACTGTTGAAGCAAGATTATAACATCAAAAAGTAAACTTTTGCATCTTAACACATAACGGAAGAATCTGGCAAATAACAAGCAGGAAGGCAGTGAGTTTATTACCCAATCAAGTAGCATAACATCATCATCATTGGCAAGCCTGGCAAGATCAAATGCGCGCTGTCCAGTGATAAGCTCTAAGAGCATGATCCCATAACCAAAAACATCAGTCTTCTCAGATGATTTTCCCGTGGAAAGATATTCAGGGGCTATATGTCCAATGGTTCCACGCACAGCAGTTGTGACATGGGTATCTTTGTAGTCCATAAGTTTAGCCAACCCAAAGTCACCAACAACTGCCTCAAACTCCTCATCCAATAATATATTTGCAGCTTTCACATCACGATGAATGATCTTTGGGTCACAGTGATCATGCAAATAAGAAAGACCCCTTGCAGACCCCAATGCAATTCTCTTCCTAGTTGCCCAATCAAGAGGGGCTTCTGATGGGGGGCGTTCTACAAGAATACATAAAAAAGGATCATGAGTACCAATTACTCACATAAAAGGTGTTCAAGTTAAAATTCCTATTTGATATAAATGAATTAGTGAGGTGATGGGAGCATGAAAGCAGCAGAAACTAGAATGAGCATTTAACTCCAGTATAAAAACCACAGATGAGACTAAACCAAAGTGGTTGGATGAGGTTTGTAGCATAAGGGTAGCAGACATGACCTCCATGACCTAAAAGCACGAGAAAGGACCAACAAGTAGTACCTCTTAGACAGGATGCAACGCTACCATTAGCCATGTATGGATAAACAAGCAGCCGTTCCGTTGGTGTCATGCAAAACCCACGCAACCGCAGGAGATTCCGATGCACAGCCATGCTGATCATTTCTACCTCTGTTTGGAACTGCAATTCCCCTCCAGGTGTCCGCTCCTCTTTCAGTCTTTTGACTGCCACCAATGTGCCATCAGCCAGGCGTCCCTTGTACACCTTACCAAATCCACCTCGGCCAAGAATGTTCTTGTTGCTAAAACTATCTGTTGCAACCAGTAGTTCTCGCAAAGAATACCTTTTGAGCTGTCCCAAATGGACTTCTGGATCTTCTTCAGCTGGAGAAACAACAGAGTTAAAAGAACATTCAAGGTCCAATCATTAAAACTAGTCTATTTTGAAGGTGAAACACAAACCAGGTACATCAAAAAAAAGCTCTATCGGTCTCCTTCGCCTCCAATATGCAAACCAAAAGGCTGGGGCTGCAAACAGTAAAGCAGCACCAGCAGCCACTCCGCCAGCAATTGCTCCAGTGGGGTTATTTTCTCCTGAAATGATAATTTAGTTCAGTCTCCTAATGCAAATTTGTTGGAACAAAACTAACTTCCAAAACAGTGATTTCAACAGTAATTTCAGCCTTCTGATGATATGAATACGCTTAAAAAGGAGGACTTCTTTTTGAGAATTTGGTAATTAAATAAGGCTATTAGTGCAACAAGTGGCAGCTGCAAAATTAAATAAAAACAAATCTTGAAATGCATGTGCAGTTATAGGAATGATTGTAGTGGACAGAATAAGTAAATCAAACACCAACTATGCCCTCGTAAGAAACAATATGAAGATCATCAAGCTGAAGATGAGAAAAGATGACAGTATGAAATAATTGTATTTTCACTATTAGTGCAGGAGATTACCAGGATAAGAATCAGTTGGTGGTGGAATAAATGGAGGTGGTGGTGCAAACGGTGGAGATCCAGGGCAAGGCTTCCCCGTAACTGGGCCACAGAGGTCCAAGTTATTCACGAAGCTGTTAAAGGCGATTCCAATTAGCTAATGGTTCCATTTTGGACATCCAGAATTTCAGGTATAGAAAGTTCCAATTGTAAGATGGCAAACCTGATGGGAGTAAATAGTGAAAACGAGCCATTGTCTGGTACAGGTCCCGAGAGACGATTATTTGACAAGTCTCTACAACCAAATTTGCAAAAAGTTCATATCACATCATTACAACCAAGACAGTACTGATGGCTGAAAAAGAGAAGAAGCACTTACAAGACTTGAAGGGCAGTGATGTTTGTCAAGGACAAAGGTATGGAACCTGACAAGCTATTGTTGTTGAGTCGGCTATCCTTGCAGAGACATACCAAAAAAAATGATAAGTTTCCCCTCTACCACTTTAGCATGTATTATTAAAATCCTGCTGGAACCAACACGTGCCCACTAGCACTCAAGCGCACAAACAATAGAGAAGTTAGAAATTAATAAAATTAGGAAAGAAAAAGGAATGGCTCAGCACTTAAGTTCTACTCCATTCAAGCAGAAAATAGAATCATGAAACCACCTCAAGGACAACTTGAGAACTACACCAGTCAAGAAGTCCTTTTGCAATTACTTACATGCTAGCTTGCAGCAAATGAAGCACACAAAGTTCCCTTGTTAAAAATTAATAAATGGAATATCATGCTACTTTCCTTAAACATAAACAACCTTCAATTAACTTTTCATGATTGTAAGGGAGAGTGCTCCAGTATCAAGGATAATTTAGTTCAATCTGCAGAACAGTCTCAAAATGGAAGGCAACATGATACTATTTGAGTTTACACTGCTGCTTTTACATTGACTTCCTCATATCAAGCAGAAAAAGAAAATAAAAGGAAAAGGAAAGGAAAGGAAATTGAATGTGATGAAAAAAACAAACAAAGAAAGAAAGTAGTTATGAATTCCTTGGTGCTAAGCAATATCGGACCCTTGTACTATTGTTCATGGATAAAATGCTGCATAGTAAGGCAATTATGATGCTAGCCGTTCCTTGACAAATTCAGCTTTGTGGCTCAAAAAAACAAGCTTTGTGCTAAGCAGTCTTTTCCAACAAACAAACTAAATGAAGTTCTAATAAGCAGCAATGAATCCCAAAGAGCAAAAATTATAGAAGGCAAGGAAAAGGATGTTTATTCATACAGAAAGCGAAGTTTCGTCAGTTTGCCCAATGCGTCTGGAATAGGACCACTGAAACTGTTCAGGTAAAGATCCAAGCTCACCAAGTTTGTCAGATTCCCAAGATCACTAGGAATTGGTCCACTTATGTTGTTACCATAGAGTTCTCTGCACGTTAAAAATGAATCATAGGACATTAAAACTTAAAAGAAAACATTTATGATGGTAAAACACTACAAACTAATAACATAGTTCAATAAAAGAGTACCACTAAGAGTATGTGTCCACATGCAACAATAATAAAAAGAAACTACTGTGTGCTCATCTCTGTTGTATAGAATTTGTATCCTCTTTAATGTTGTTATTAATATAGCAATCATTCAAATTTTGATTCTAAATGCTGTGCATTGTGATGACCTCCAAATTTAAACAAAACACAGAAAAGAACATTAAATAATGGGCGATCATTATGCTCTGAGTGAACTAGTTGATTCATTGCATTCACAAAATCCATATCTCCTATAAAACAATAGCAAACTTAATTGGGAACTCACCCAGTCATTAATCCAATTAAAACTACAGATTTGTTGTGTGATAACTCAGTAGCATGTTAAAATAATTAGCTAAAATAACTTTACAAGAAAGAAGTACTTGTGTATAGTATATACAATATAAAAAACTTCCACTCAACAAATTTTAATCAGGAAGGTTAACTAAGTTTCCTAAGACTTCAATCTCTATTTATCCATGTTCAAGCTGCCCACCCCTCTTTTGAGAACAGGAAAGAAACGTAATAATTGATATGACAGCAACTGGGTATTGTTAGGCATCACCAATAAATGCATGCCTACAATTCACGTAAAAGAATCCTTTTCATGAGAGAAGGATGATTGGAGAGGTAGTGAACATTGAACATAAAAATTGTCAATCAAGAATGCACAAAAAAATGCAGTTCAGTGTTAATAGAAGCATAGAGAGGCGTAGCAGTTAGCCACAAAAAAATACACGCAAACAGAGTGCTTCTAATAAACATTCTTCATAATGACTTACAGGTACTGTAAATTCTTAAGCTGGCCAACCTGTGGGACCAATTGACCAGATAAGGCTGCATTGCCAAGGTCACTGTAGGAGACAAGAAATGGTGCTTTTAGCATATAGAAGATCATAAAACAAGCATGGTTTACTTAACAAAGTGATTGATTAAATAAGGCTGCTTACACTCTAATAACACTATTGTCATTGTTGCATGTAACATGAAACCAAGTACAGGGGTTAACAAGGGTAGGATCCCAGCTCTGCAGGACATTGTTTGGATCTTGTAAATTTACCCGTAGATTACGCAACGCATCACCTGCTTCAACCGCAATATTGAGACGTGAAGGTTAATCAAAGGAAGAAAAAGGCAAGAAGATAAAGCAGATTTCTAAAGCTTGGAGGTAAAGTTACTCAACTTCGCATCAGCACTAGATTTTACCATCTCTGATATTCTCTAACAAGCATTAAATGACCCATTACACCTGACTCTGTCCTAAAAGTCTGGGAAGATGTGCTCTTTCAACCAGCTTAATGACATGAGAAAAGGATTGCTTTCAAAGATATGAATTACAAGCCAAATCTTGTGTTTGTGTTGTCTAATCTTAATGTCTCAATCAAATCTCCATATGCTATAAGCCCATCTCCCGCTGCATTGAAACCCCTCTTTCTTATCTAAGTCAAAGCAAAAGAACCTAGCATAGCACTTTGAAGCAAACAAAAATTGAACTCAGGCAAGAACTAATTGAAATTTTAAAACATTCAGCCCACAAAAAGAAAATGAGCTACCACATCCTTCTCGTGCAATAACTTAACATCAAAAAATGACAGTAATTAACACTCTCTTTGATCTGATAGGAAAATGACACCTTAATTTAATAAGACACTACCATAACAAGTTCTGAGAGTCAAATTTATTATATAGAGCCTGTCATTATCTAATACAAGAAAGTTTCTTAATTGCACATCCTATCTATAAAACACCTTAAAAATAACTCACCAGACCAATCCAGCTCCATAAACACAACAATAAAGCATTAATTCCATCCATCACTGTTCAAAATAACTCTAAAAAGCCAGCATTCAATAACACAACAACTTAACAAACAAAATCCATAATTCCACAGACTTACAAAGGGCCACAACAATCTATTGATAAGTAACAAATAAAATATTCGAGAAAATAAGAAACCAGCAAGAACCTTCCATATTGGCAGAGATCCTTGAAAAAGGGAGTATGAATACCACCAGGATCATCCACAGAGTAATCACAGAAACCCCAGTTTCTCTCTCCATTAAAATTGACAAAATGAACACTGACACAAACCCAAGGCCCAAACCTTAGCACCTCATTTTAAAAACACATAAAGAAGTAAAATTTCACACTCATAACCCTCCACTACCCACCCAAAAGACCATCATTAACGAAGACTAACAAAAGGGTAGTTTTCAAAAGTAAGTCTAGTAGCCTTCATGTCAAAAAAGTGGTTTACATTAAGTAGAGAGGTTTTTCTTTTGTTAATGTGATGAAAGAAGATCCTTGAAAATCTTCTTTTCAAATAAATGCTTCAACTTTACTGTACTTTTTGGCCAGAGAAAATGGATTTGTATTGGGGTATTTATTTTTAATTTTTTTTTTTTTTTTTTTTGTCAAGCTTTTTACGGAGAGGGAGAGAGAAGGTGGCGTGCAGTGGTGCAGCGACAACTTGGGTCCCAGTCAAAGCATGCAAATGGCAAGGAGGAAGTGCAAAAGGTAAAAGAGTAAAGTATTATTTAATTCCTATTTTTTTTTCGCTAATTACTTTATTCTAAGGGATCCAATATTGAATCTCTCTAATCTTATATGTTTGGTGACTTGGTTTTATTTCACTATTTTTTTTCCTTAAAATGTCCTTCATTTTTATCAAATTTTCCAATCCCACCCACTACAAACAAGTCATTTACATTTAGGAAAGGGTAGCTCGGAGATTTTAAGAAGAAGACAGTAAACTATAGTTCACTCTGAGGGACTAATATATAGTTTTCATGAAACAACAAGCCATCTTACAAAATAATAAGAAATAGAGGGACCAGCCTATAATTTACTCTGAAGCGAACTACGTTTGAGAGTCAAAGGAAAAGGAAGGTGGGGTCCATGGTGCCACCTCGGATTCAGTCAAACAAACTTTCATGACACTCTTGATCGAAACAATCAATTATTACCACTATATGATACTACTAGCTTTCTTCTCATCATACTTTGCAGGTTGGATAAAAAAAATTGAATGCAAGAACATGATATCTCGGCCATATGATATAAAATTGAATGAAAGTTAATGTCCCAACACTTTGTAGGGATTTAAAATTAAATCTGTAAGAATTATTCTTGTATAATTTTATTAATTTAACAAGTCTAAAGATAAATAAAAAATAATACAAGTTAATATGAATTGATTTATCAAAGATCTACCTGTTTCATAGACTCCATTTCATTCCATCAATCTTTTATTTTATTTTACTATATAATAAAAAAAATTATTTTAAAATCAGATAAGAACTCATAAGCCCGAGTGATCAGGCGTGTGGACCTAAGACAGGCTTATTCAGTTGGGATAGATATTTTTTTCTTGTTTAAGGGTCAGATGATAAGTTGTCCACCCTTTATTTTAAAAAAATAATAACAAAATAAGTATTAGACAATGTTTCATTTGCTGAGCTATAATTCAGATTCTGACCACCACTATAATAGATGAAATACCAGGGGAGGGGGTTTTTGAATTACAAAACCATTTTCCAACTTATTTTAACTCGAAAACATCTCTTAAACACCATAAAAACCTCCTCAAACCACATAACAACCCCAAATCCAAAATCACCCAAAAAAACAAAAAATTAACCAAATAAAAATATCTAAATAAAGTCCGATATCTTTTTATAGGGATGTTTGAAGACAAAAACTACCGCCATTAAACTTTCTTTGTCACATGGAACTCATTGACACTGATAACAATGAGTTTCGTAGTAAATAAGTAACTAAATAGACAATTTTATTTTTCTACCCATTTTTTTGGTAAGTTTATCTCTCCTCTTTCTAACATAAAAACTAAAAAATAAATAAAATGAGCTTTCATATCAAAATAAAAATTGTTGTGAATTTGTGGCTCTACATTTTACTTTTTAGTTATTTAACTTGTAATTTGGTACTTTTTCCATAATTCCACACCTAATTTAATCTCATTAGGCTGAAAATGGATGTAATTTGGGAAAAAAAAAAAAGGATGTGCTTCACTTTTCATCACCAGTTCATTTTCTAGTGGTTTTAGATGTATAAGTAATGATATTAATCATTACTAGTTTCATTACACGCGCTCCATTGTGAGAACGGATTTGAAATGTCAGTGATAATTTTTTTAATAACATGTATAAATTCATAAAATACCAAGTTAACATAGTTAAAATCCGATCTGACTAAAAAAAATTAAGATGATGTTATTCAAACTTATTTATTAAAAACAATGTTAAGCAATATTATTTTTTAACGTAAAAAAAATGATCAGGTCATAGGGAGCACCTTGATAATATCATTAAACACGACTCAATAGGTCAACCTCGAAATCTCCCGACCTAACTCCTCATCTAGTTCAAGCTTTAAATTAAATCATGTGTGAGTTGCCCCAACATGACCCAATCAACTATGAGGAATGTCTAACATTGTAACACATACGTTAGTGTGTGAGGAATGTCGTTGTATTGGAGAGGTGCATATGTTTTCTCTGAGATTTGATGATGGCCTTCCTTAAAGCCATTGAAATTCTCTATGCAAGGGCTTCTTTTTATTGTAGAACATTGGTGATGTAGCTCCGGTATGCTTTGGCAACTCATTTTTCTTTTCTTTTCTTTCCTCTATTTTCTCTCTCCCCTCTCATTAGTTCTCACGCCTGATTTCTTCTATTCTTCCCATCATGGACAAAGGGGGCTATATTTTTTCCATATTTTCAATTATAGTCCTTCTATTTTTAACTTTTTAAAAAACAAAAATCCAAAAATTTTACACAAAATCAAGTGCCAACACAATGACAGGATGTTTTACCAACTCTATAAGAACCTCACACCGAACCTATTAAAACAAACTATCAAGGCCAATCTCGAATAAAATTATTATGGAAGGTTAAAAATGAAAAGAAAATAAAGCTAAGTGACCAAAAAAAAACATTGTGTGAATTCACGGTGTAATTATTTATGGATGCGCAATAGAAGGAACAATTGATTGCCTAACTCATTTTTCTAGGGGAGTTCAATGAAGATAATGCATGCATGTTTTTGGATCATCAATGGAAAGATTAACATATCTAGATCAGATGAGGAGCAAATTAATTTAAAGAAATGTTTTACAATAACAACATGATGAAAAAATCCATCACAAGTCGTGAGTGGTAGAAGAAACATATGACGGTGATGATGATGTTTGCATGCCTTTTCATGGCCGCGAGAAAGATGAACATAGTTAGATTTGTCGGGGGAAATTCAATTTAAAGAAACTCATAGTAATAACAATAGTCAAATGATAATTTAGATAACTCTATCACAAGTTGTGAGTGGTAGAAGAAATTTTGGTGCATATATGAGATGATAAACATAGCCAAATCAATTAGGAACATTTTTATTTAAAAGAATACATAAGAGTAAATTCGATGAACCCCTTCAAAAATTAAAGGTAGTAAAGCACAACTTTAACATTAACGAGGATGTAAAATGGGCAAAGGTGAATGAACACCATTCTTAGAGGACACAATCTAACCATACGAAACATCATGGCTGGAGACAAGTTATCACTTTATTTCTAAAGAACAGTCATCATAGCAAAACGTTCTAAAATAAAGGTTTGTTTGGGAACACAGTGCAAACCGCGTTCCCTTAAATTTTGATTTTTATTTTGCTAAATATTATTTTTAAAATATATATTTTCAGATCGTTTTGATGTACTAATATCAAAAATAATTTTTTTAAAAAATAAAAACAAATATTATTTTAATGAATTTTTAAGTAAACAAACACTTTGAATCGCAAGTGCTACCGTATCTCAAACACACCAAGGTGCAATAGTTACAGTAAAGAGCCCAGATTGAATGACATATAAGAAATCAAACAGATGATCTATGCAGGTAAGCTCCGGTAGGCTAGCGAATAGAAGAGGCTGGAACATAAGTAAGAGGCAAATTAGGTTGAGTGGGTAAAGAATTGTGGCAAACATATAGGAAGTTTGATGAAACTTTTTATCAAATATTACTTACTGAATTTATACAGTTATAACAGATAAAAAGAGATTTGTCCCATGATTATTCTAAGAATCTATTTTCAGATAACCGCAGCATATCATAAGAAATCTCAAACGTATAAATTTCTTTATGTAAAAATCACGAGAAATAGCTTGATCGAGCAGAGATTAGACTGTATTTTAATGAGTTGAAAGCAGCCATGTTGCAAGTCGCTAAGTTACAGATATGGTTTGCAGGCATTGTTCAAAGGTTGCAGACCATCGGCTTGAACACAAGCCCAGCAATGCCCCCAACCTCGTCATCGAGCTTGTATTATTCTCAAGAAAATAATACTTCGTACATTTGTTAGACCCATAGATACATTACAATATATTGCCATACGAGAACATGCATTAACTTTTCGATCTATAACTATTTTTTTTTAATGTCAGAGACATGTTGGAAATGATTGCAAATTTATTTTTTTATATTAAAACAAATTTTAGCCCTGCTCACGGCAAATCACGAATCAATTGACTAGTTGTTTTTTTTTCTTCTTCTTCTTAAGAGACATGGTTGGAAATGATCCTCTCATGCCAACTTGGATTCATTGGCTCTGGATGGTCCGAACTAGTTTTGTGTGTGTTTAGCCGGGTGGGTTAAATGCATTCTCGGCTCATTTACAAAAGCGGGCCTGCCCAGGTTACTGGGTTTTCGATTTGGCTGTTGATGTTGACATGGTTTAAATGCTAATTATTTTTTAAAAAGATGAAAATAATTTTTTTTTTCTTAGGTTAAAAAATTGTATTTAAGCGTACATGTTTATGTTTACCGAGGTTTACACCCTTTTTTTTAAGGTTAAATGTAATCCTTCAACATTTTCCCTTCTTACAAAAGTTACCAAGCAAAGTTGAGGATCTGAAGCGAAATATCAAGAAATTGATTTTTAACGGAATTAATATTATGATTAAAGATGTTTTCTAAAGAGGTTTAAATGTTTTTTATAGGCTATAAAAACTGGCACATGAACTAGAAAATAAAATAAAAATTCTAACTAATAAACAAATTTAACACAAAATTCAAAAATAAACAATAGTTTCAAAAATAACAAAATCAGCTGAAAGAGCAATTTATGGACCTAATTTCAAGAGATATGATAGTTTGATGAGCGATGCAATTGCTTCCAATTGAAAACAACGGTAAAGTATCTTATTATCTTTATTTTAAGTTATTATTTCAGCATAACACGACCAAAATTTCTCATGAATATTTCAGACATGACTCATTAGCTTATAAAAACATCTATTAAGTCATCTGCAAGATATGCTTGGAGCATATTCTCGTATAAGATGACAACCTCCAACCTCTGCAAAGCCGGCTATATCAGAACCCCTCTCATTAATGGTCAATAGTAGGAAGAATCAAGAGTGGCTCATATTAGTAGGGATTTCTGCCTTTCGGTTCATCTTTCTGTTCTTCAGAAAGTGTGGATTCAACAATCTTAATTCTTATATATATATGAGCCAGAATAAAGAACTTGCCCAGCTCGTAAACCGTTAAATGCACCTTACGTAATTCTTTCGTGCATCTTTTAGCAGATAATGATACATTCAGAATGTTCAAAACAGTTGATGCTCAGCATATATGATCACAATTTACATCGAAACATCATTTTCGTGCAATATAAAAGAGTGAGAGTTTAATCCTATGATCGATCATATCATCACCAAATTAAAGCCTGCCTTGACGAGATTCTTAGATTGTCTTAGGTGATCTGTATCTTTTGTTTATATGCCTCTGTTTCACCAATATCCTGACAGTTTTCAGCTTTTCCAACAACATATTCTGTCTGTTAATTAAGCATGTTAATGTTGGAAAAGCTGAAAACTTATGTCAAACCCTAGCTCATCTTTTAATCAATTAGGGTTTTTTTTAAAACATGGTTGTGATTTAGATAATATGATGCAAGTCCATAAATAATTGCAAGTTGTATGTTGAATTCTTGGAACTTTAGTTCTTATTTTATTGAGGAGACAGCAAGTTAAAGACAGTCTACACCATTTTAAAATCATGATGCATGTAATGGTGGAATAAACAGGTAAAGGTAGGTGCCAAAGAAGCCACTTGTGATGATCCTGTCAGAGTGTTATAAACTATTTATTTTTTTCTAAATTTATTCATGAATTTAAAATATATATGAAATTTCGAAGGTTTGACTGATATACTTTACGAGGCATGGTCAGTGCTAAATCGAACAGGCTTATTAGTCAAAGTTTGCAAATTGCATAACAAGCTTGAATGCGAAGAAATAATTCTGGAAGAAATGGTGGCTTCCGATCTGTGTCCGGTGTGTGTGTGTGTGTGTGTGTGTGTGATGGTGAATTGCTGACGTTTCTTTCTACCAATCATGCATATTGGGAATTAATGGCTTTTGGTTGTCAGTGTGTTGAGTATGTATACTTAAAACTTAAGAAAGAACAATGAGGAAAAAAATAGTGGTTGCCTTGGGAGAATAGCTTTTGATATTTTGAAGCATATCATGGATGTGATGCAAGAGAATCTTGAGAAACATAAAAGGAACATAAGAAAAGCAAAGTGATCGTCAAGCATATGTGCCAGAGCCACCCCTACAAAAAGACCACCTTTTTCTTAAGCCGTGCAAAGATACCATGTCCAATGATATGAATTACAGGCTAGTATTATTATCAAGAACCCTGATCCAAAATCAGAAAAAATAGATCATGGAGCTTTCATATACGAATATATATCTGCATGGAGACAGGAATGTGGGGGGGGTTGCTTGCTTCCATGGATGTCCCATCCATATATGTAGCTAGGATTTATTCCACCATTATTTTTATAGCTAGGGTGACCTGATTAAATAACAGTTATCTGATCAGGTTTATCAAGTAAATGTGAGGGATTGGATGTTAACTTTTATCGATCTATATTAGTCATTGAAGCCGCCACTTAACATTGTTCTATACAGTTAATGACAGTACTCGACAGACAGTAACATCTTTCTTTCTCTCTTTCTTCTCAAAACATTTCAGAATCGATTTTTTTAAAATAAAAAACTGTTCTATGCATCATCTGACATCAAACTCTGCCTATGCTTGAAGGAGTTAACCAAGTTATTGCATATTATTACCCACCTTACGGAACATATCAAACTGCAGAGGGTAGGAACAGGTGAAAGTGACTTGATGTCGAGTTCACATTTTCCTTGAGAACTTTACCATGTTTGCATGCACTTTTTCTAATGATTTGGGTTGGAAAATAAAAATGTTTGTTTTTGGTCCGAAAACATCTCTAATTGAGTTTTGACAAAACAAACCAGCAAAGGTTGTGTATCAAAGAATATAGAGGCAAAAGTAGTTTACTTGCCATTGTTTTACATACCCCACTTGTACTCAACCACCAATGAAACTCCTTCTACGAGAGAATCATGCACCACCTGATAGCTCCTTCATTGATCTTTTGCGGGTCCCACAAATTAATAGCTCTTACTTTTAACCTAGATTCCATGCTTCACAAACCATTCTTTGTGATGGTTCCACCGATCCCTCAAGTGCTTGTCTCTTCCCTTTTCTGTCCGCGTCAAGACCGCCTTTCCGCTCTTTATATTTTTGGCTTCTTTACTCCGCTGCTTCTCGCTTAAATGCCCGAGCCCCCTCATTGGATCCCACAACAAAAACTTGAAGAGCAAAACACTTGTGTCCTCACCCAACCCTCCCTCTCCTACCTGCCCTTTTTTTTGGCACTTGGCATCTTCTCTTCTCCTGCATATTTGGTTGCCTAAAATGACTGGGAAAGGGACCCAAAGCAGCCCAATTGGAAGCCCCTCGTCTGAGAACATCTCAGACAGCTCTTCCAAGTTAGAGCAAGACCGATTCCTCCCCATCGCCAACGTAAGCCGGATCATGAAAAAATCCCTCCCGGCAAATGCAAAAATATCCAAAGAAGCCAAGGAAACTGTCCAAGAGTGTGTCTCTGAGTTCATAAGTTTCATCACTGGCGAAGCATCCGACAAGTGTCAACGAGAGAAGAGGAAGACTATAAACGGTGATGATCTTTTGTGGGCTATGACCACACTAGGGTTTGAAAATTATGTTGGGTCCTTGAAGGTTTATCTCAACAAGTATAGAGAGACCGAGGGAGAGAAAAATTCCATGGCTAGACAAGAAGACCAGTTGTCCCCCACCAACCATGGCACTGTCGGTACTCATGAAACTAACAAAGTCAATGGTACTCTTACTGATCCGTCAACTGAGATGGGTCTTCAAAGTTTTAACAATGGACTCTACTCACTTGGCACAGAAGTTACAGCCAAGAGCTATGGGGAAAACACAAGGCTCCTTGGCTATCAAGAGAATTTTATGGCTGGTGATTTCAACATGAATAGGATAGGCGAAAACGGAGACAGGAATTGCGATAGAGCTAGGGCAGCTCAGCTTTATCATGGGGTTCGGTGGTAGAGATATACTGATCTTATATATTTATATAAGCTTATCTCTTACTTTGTTAGATCAATTAACTATCTACATCTACATGTCCACATATATGAAGTTATTGCAGATTGTGCTCTGAAAGTATGAACATCGTAGAGCTTAGAATAATCCCCATGAAATCTTATGCCTGTTCATTTAATATATATATATACACACACACACACAGTTCAATCACTACAATCTACAACTGTGAACGTAAAGGAAAATATTATACTTGTGGTAAGTGGTAACTTTCTTTTTATTGATGAATAATTGATATATATTACAGATTCATTCACAGAAACAATCGTTACCCATATATATGACTGCCTCTAAAAACTCATCAAAGATGTTCGGCTATGCATACTATACAGAAGAAAAATCGACCTGGAGAATATGACCTCTTAGTATAGATTAATTATTTCTAAACTCAAGCGATTACACAAGCAAGAGGTGGAAGGCACTGTGAACTCTGCACGGCTGTCATTCCTACACAGAGCTTGTGATTTTAGAACTGAAGTAGTCTATCTTCTCAGTATTCCAAACACAGAACATCAGCCCAAGAATGAAGCTGAAAACCAAGGTGTAAGGATTTTGCAGTCAAGTAAAGGCAGTGCATGGTGCGTGCAAAGGAGACTGATAAAGTAAAAAATGTCAATATCAATCCCAAACCAGCTGAGCCAGCAAGTCAAACCTCAAAGAGAAGTAGTGCACCACAGAAATACGAAGCAAAAGCCGAAGCTGTCATTACATAGGTGGGAATTGAGCCCCTATCCCCAAATGCTTGAGTCCAACTACATCTCGTCAAAGGATAACAATAGCATCATCCTAAATATTCCAAAATAAATCCGAGGTAGAGTCAATGATCCAATGAGACCTCAGAAGCAAGCACAAAATGAATTGGAAACGGGATTCTAGATGTCAAAACAAGAATTAATTAATCAAATGTCAAAATCCTGTTATAATGGATGGTCTTCTCATGGCCACGCGTATACTCTCAAAAACAGCGTCACTTGCCTCCTAGTGAGGGCTTCCAGTTCCAGAGCTATCCAGTAGTGTAGTAGACAGTAGCTTTTTTAACTCGAGAGAAAAGCACATGAATTAACGGTTACTGTGAATGTTAGGAATCACTTTGATCACCACAACAAGTTTAGGGCTATATTGCCACCTCGAAACATGGGGTTGTGGACTCTTGGGAGGCTAGATTCTCCACAGGGAGATTCCAGCTCAACCGGGAGTCCTGGTGCCAGGGTGGATTGATAAACCCCAAACTGAGACTGGGAGCTATCGATAATTCTCTTTAAAAAAAAATTATTTCATCCGCAGTAGTTCGTTTCTCCAGTTCTTTTTTATTTAATGAGGGCATCACCAAAAGAGGCTGAAAAGTAGCTTTTAAAACACTCCTATAATGCTGTTGATTCATGATCACATGAATTCCACCATATAAACACCATAAAATACAAGAAATGCTCCTAATTTAGACCACAAGGTGTGATTGCATTAACCAGACACTGGAGGACCGGCATGAAGCTGTCTATTTCTGTGTTTTTCTCTCTTTCACGGATTTCTCAAAGGGTGCCTTCCAGCTCTAGTGATTTCTCAAAAAAGGGCATGAAGCCGTGTGGTCAGGAGGCAATTGTGTTAACTCTGATAGCATTAGCAAACCAGTGAGATTTTCCTGACAACCAACACTGAGATGCCCGTTTCGTCATTAAATCAGCGCACCTCCCATAAGGGAAGCCCTCGTAACTAAAGAAGAGAAACATCCTTGTAAAAGCTTATCAACAGGATAAGATGGGCATTGGATCTTTTATGCTTTCGGCCAAAAAAATAACAAAGGGGTGCAATTGTGCTTTGCTTTCAAAGCAAGACACAAAACTGTTGAAAAAAGCAACAAGGGGCTTGATAATGGTACTCCATCAATTTACAACAGCAAAATATAAATTATTGAATTTGCCGTTGTGAATTGGTGGAATGGTATATCATCACCCACAAATAAAGAGTTTATTGGGCATGCATTGTTTTCTTAAGTAAAAAGTACAGCCTTTTTTAAAAGCAAAGCCATCAATTACCGATTAGGCATTTAATTTTAACAAGAACACAAAAGGTAATGATAGAAAATGAAAAGAGGAATATTCTATCATTGCCAAAACGAAATGGTAAAACAGACGCTGGGAATTGACAAAAGTAGCACATCCATGTAATAAGCAATCCTTGCTATTCTAATTCTAATACAAAGCAATGACAGTTTTCCCAGGC
>Ga0325402_1002577_pt1 | contig 15960 bp, 9 predicted proteins | sample PopdelMetagenome_22_FD_207212 | JGI IMG/M metagenome (GOLD analysis project Ga0325402, IMG submission 207212) | Populus deltoides microbial communities from Bellville, Georgia, United States - Xylem-PdKOR-R3 | ecosystem: Host-associated > Plants > Phyllosphere > Stem > Wood/Secondary xylem... | reverse complement strand
AAATTAACTTTAAAAACTTGAAATTCAAATCATGATTTGAGTTGAATTTTGAGTTAAATTTGATTCAAAGAGGTTTTAGTGACCAATTAAGCTGATTTGATGTAATCCAACTGAATTAATACAAAAAAAATAATAAATAATATTGATTGTTGTATTTCAGGAGCACGCTTACTTGGTATGGCTCCTTGTCATCTTTTCAGCCAAGGGCCTGCAACTTCACCAGTTGGAAGCCAGAATACTAGGAGCGTTTGTGACTCAATTTGGATAGCAACGAGACAATGCCTCCCTTCGGCCCTTCAGCTCCCACTTCATTTGATGCTAGCAACTTCAAAAGTGGTAGCAACCAGTCTCAATTCCTCACAATGCTACTGGAAAAGACGATGGGATTAGGAACGATTGCAGGAGGGTTGATTATCAAGTTTATGATTTGTAATCATGTTTAGGTACTTGAATTAAGTCATGTGCAGTAATAAATATGACAATCAATATCTTAGTATTATTTCTAATATAACTGTGAACCTTGAAACCTTTTAAAATTAAATTGGGTAGAATAGGAGCTAATTTAATATAAATAGGGATCTTGAAAATAATTACAAATTTAACATTTTAAAATATTTTAAAATATTTTATTATTATTTTGATGTATATGTGACAAATGAGGCTTTGGACAATATTCATTTGGAGGTAATCTTTATTTCATAAAATATAATTAATAAATATATATTATTTATTATATGGGTTTTTTTTTTTTTTTTTGTTAAGTGGGGGCTTGGACTATTGCTTAAGTGGCCATTAACTTAAGCCAACTTTATGTGGAAGTTGCTTTTATCTAGTCAACTTAACTGGTTTAAGGATAACTTAATTAATTAGTAAAATAATTTGAAGATGAAATTAAGTAAAAATTTTGAGAATAAAATTTAAAAAAATAATTGATCTGAAAAAAAGTCAAAAACAAAGTTTCACTATTTATATTAAATTTTATTTAATAATAATTTTCTTTTTCCGAATGTACATCATTTATTATATTATTTAATATTGATTGAAAAAATATTGAAATAACCTATCATTACAAATTAGTTTTTACACGTTTATTAAACATATCCAACGTTTTATTTTTCACCTGTTTGTTACCTTCTTGACACTTAGATCATGTTTGGTTGGGGAGCAAAAGAGGTAACTTTTTGCCCATTTTACTTATTTTTTAGATGATTTTTGAGTTGGGAGAAAATTCAAAGGAGGTTAATTATCAATAACTCCAAGCTTTCCTCACATGTTTTATTTTTTTGGCTTTTATTCCTTTTTTTTTTACATGTGTTTTTTTTTCAAAATTGACTTCTTCTTCTTCTTCTTTTTTAATTTTTTAATTTTTAATTTTATTTTCAAAATTATCTTTGTCAATTTTTTTAAATATTAAACTGGTTAAGAATTTAGTTATGCAGTTTTTTTCTTTAAAACAATGTGGATTACTACAATATTTCCCTACTTGGTTTTTTTTCTTTCTTTTTATGATTTTTTTTTCAAACTGGTCTTTGTTGATTTTTTTTTTTATATTGAGCTAGTTGATAATTTAGCTTCGTAGTTTTTTCAAAAATAACACTATGGATTGTTATAGTATTTCTTCCACATGGTTTTTGTTTTGCTGCAGTGTTTCCCCACATGTTTTTTTAAATTATCTTCGTCGAATTTATTTTTTCAATATTTAGCTGGTTGAGAATTGAGCTTTAGCTTTCTCCATAATTTTTTTCCATTTATTTTGCTTTTTTCCAAAATTGTCTTATTTTTTTTTTGTTTTTTTTCAAAATTGTTTTTGTCGATTTTTTTTTACTATTGAGCTGGTTGAGAATTTAGTTTTTTAATTTTTTTTCTTTGAAACATTATGGGTTGCTACAGTGTTTCCCCACATGGTTTTTTTTTATTTTTTTAGAATCATCTTTGTCGATTTTTTTTTCATATTGAGCTGATTGAGATTTTAACTTTGTAGTTCTTTAAAACACTGTAAATTGCTACAATGTTTTCCACATGATTTTTCATGCGATGCCGCGGGTTTGTGGCATGTTTGTGCGTTGTCGTAGATTTGTGGAAAAAATAAAAAAAAATATATAGAGAAAAACTGTTGCAATCCACAATGTTTTCAAGGAAAAAACTACAAAACTAAATTTTTATCTAGATTAATATTTAAAAAATAAAATGAAAAAATAAATATTTGAAGAAAATCATAATTAAAATACAAAATGAAAAAAACCATGCAGGGAAACACTGTAGCAATCTATAGTGTTTCATAAGGAAATATAAAGTTGTAATTCTCAACTAGCTCAATATTAAAAATAATAAAATCGATAAAGATAATTTTGAAAAAAACCATAACAAAAAAAAATCATGTGGGGGAACACTATAGCAATCCACAGTGTTTTAAAAAGAAAAACTATGAAGCTAAATTCTCAATAAACTCAATATGAAAAAAATAAAATCGACAAAGACAATTCTGGAAAAAAAACAAAAAAAATCATTAAAAAATAAACAAAAACCATGTGAGGAAACATTGTAGCAATCCACGGTGTTTTTTTTTTAAACTACAAAGCCATATTAAAAAAATAAAATCAACAAAAACAATTCTGAAAAAAAAAAACACAAAAAATTAAAAAAAAAGAAGACAATTTTGAAAAAAAAAACATGTGGGGAAAGTTAAAGATAAATTCTCAACCAGCTCAATATTAAAAAAAAAATTCGATAAAGATAATTTTAGAAAAAAATATGTGGGAAAATACTGTAAAAAAACAAAAATTTTATAGGGAAACATTATAACAATCTACAATGTTTTAAAGAAAAAAACTATGAAGCAAAATCCATAAAGATCATTTTGGAAAAAATAATTCATAAAAAATATAAAAAAATCCATATAGAAAAACATTATAGTAATTCATAATATTTTTTTTTAAACTACATAACTAAATTTTCAACCAATTCAATATTAAAAAAAAAACTATTATTATCTAACCTAGAAAATGTTAAAGACGTAGGGATAAAGTAATTTTTAGGAAGAAAATTCATGATTTTTCTCTTTCCCTCTCTCTTTTGAATTTAACATGATATTACTATTTTTAATTTGAAAAGCAAATATATAATATATAATTAATGTTGTAATCAAATTTAATTTAAAATTTTAATAATTCACCGTCACATATAATTTGTTTTTTGTTTTAACTTCTATCAAACATCTTTAGAACTTCACCCATTTTCACAAACCATACTCCATTTCTTCAAATTTTTAACCTCAAATCAAACACAACCTTAACAATTTTAATTTTGCTTTTAAAAATATAGGTTGTTTTTTAAAATATTTTTTTTCTTAGAAATAACATCAAAATATTTTTCTAAAAAAAATTACTTTCAACATAAACAGAACCAAAAACCCCTGCACAAACTCAGTCTTGCTTGTTTCAGGCATTAGACCCTACAATACATAGCATAACATTGATAATTTGATCAAAGATGCTCAAAACAGAACTGATGATTTAGGAGGGGGGGGCTGCTAGAAGTTGATTTTATCCCAATTACGAAAAATGCAATTCCTTACTCATCCACAAGTACAATGGTTAGCAAACATATTAACAGATTTTTCACAAGCCAGTGTGATACTGCTAGTGTGGTACTAAGATCACTCCTTGTTCCTTGAAGAGCGATCCTTCCTTGGGCCGCCAAGAATTCGAGAAATTTGCAGACCTCTACTAAATGCTTGGTTGAACAGCATACGAGTCTGGAATTCAGACACAAATGGAAACCAGGCAAGGAATGCAACTGGAGTGAACAGGAGCAAGCCCATAACGATTTCGTAACCACGAGCAAGTGTCTGAACTGATCCCCAAAACCCTGCTCGTTGAACGATTGGCTTGCATGCTTGTGCAATCTGGTAAAAATGGAAGGAATTAACATGGGTGATGATGCATGGAAACTGAAAAGGCTATTCTGAAAACAAAATAATGATACACAAAGACATGAAGTAGTTTAAAAATGAAGAAAGATCTTGAATCTCGAAATCTAGAAAGGCAACAATGTAATACACTGCATTTGAGACTCAAATGAACCAGATGTCAGGAACATTGGCAGAAAATATAGAAAGAGCAGGATAGAAATTCACTCACCAAAAGCATCCCCCAGCCAGTTGGCATGAAAGCAAGAATGCATACAAAGATGTCCTGCACCGTCATATGAGGCAGTGCAATCAAAGTGACAAGAATGGAGATAAATGTTAGGAATATCATTCCCTTAATTAGACGGAACGCAAGCTGGAAGTTAGCACTGAACTTTCGCCGCCCAACAGATACAGTCTGAGTAAGAAAGAGAGAAGTAAGTGGATTCATACATACAACACACATCTCAAAAAACTAAGCGTGAAATACATTTCAAGGAAAACGTTAATCTGATCCAGAAAGAAATACAAAGTTGTTATGGACAGTAATTTTATCCTCCAACTTCTATTCACAAATAGTCCAGAGATTTTTATATCTTTCTCAAAAAATGAGACTCGTTGAAAAAGAATAAGATTTATTATCTATAGCATTTGTGAACACGATCTTGTGCAGCTAAAGGTACTAGTGAACCATGAGAAATAGAAGGAAAAAAAGAAAAGCACTGATAGCTTACAACTACATTGCTAATGTAGAAAGATTAGCAAATGACTATTGCTAAAGATGTGCAGAAACCTAGAAGACTGAAGAAATAAGCAGCTTACCTTCATCACAAACAATATTAGAAAGATGACCAGCCATGATACACTATCTTTTTATATCTTTCTCAAAAAATGAGACTCGTTGAAAAACAATCAGATTTATTATCTATAGCATTTGTGAACCCGATCTTGTGCAGCTAAAGGTACTAGTGAAACATGAGAAATAGAAGGAAAAAAAGAAAAGCATTGGCAGCTTAAAACTACATTACTAATGTAGAAAGATTAGCAAATGACAATTGCTAAAGATGTGTAAAAACCTAGAAAGATTGAAGAAATAAGCAGCTTACCTTCATCACGAACAATATTAGAAAGATGACCAGCCATGATACACCATAGACCTATGACCAAGCACAAAGGATATGACATTGGTTTAGAAATGCCAGGTTTTAATTTTTTTTTTTTAAAGCAGGAGGTGAAGGTAAAATATGAGTGCAGCTGAGGACATACCAAAAAACTTTTGGTTTTCTTTGTGATTGTTAAATGATATACTAGTCCATATTGATAGATAAAGAATCGTAGAGATAACAATATCTCTGCTAGAATACCACGCTTTCCAGAGTGACGAAGATGCTCCTGTTCTTCTTCCCACCATGATTCCCAACTCTTCTCTGATGGAACACCTATTCCTCCACGGTTACTTATCCACTTGTTCCAATCAGTCCAATCATCAACAATCTTCTGCCACTCAAATCCAGAAGGATTGAAGAGGAATGGAGCAAAAAGCCAGGTACCAACCATAAACCACATAGATATAGTTATTAAGAGATAGGCGACTGCACTTCTGTATGGCTGACCAAATATTTGATACACAACGAGCAAAATCATCATCTCAATACCCTTCACAAAATGACTGCGGGAATAGAGCCTGTAATTGTCAGCAAACTTGGCATGGAACACTACAAACCCTCTACCAGTGGGCCTATATTTCGCACCTCCATGGAGCAATGTCCTTCCATAGTAGTGGGTCTTTGTGCCAAGAGAAAATGTGAAAAATACAGGTGCTAGTTGTAATTGCATCAGTATAAATTCACTTAGTGCAGTGCGGAAACCCCTTTCCAAGCCAATTTCCATCAACATAGGCAACGCCATCAAAAATCCAATTTGAACAAAAGATTGAGATGCAAGAGCCACTTGAAGAGGTTTGTTGTCTCGAATTGCTTTCTGTGTGCTCAAACCTTCTTCAAGTCCACTGAGAACAAGATAGAGGCGGCCATAAAGAAATACATACACCGTGAGAACGGTTATCTGTGAGAAGAGATGTTCAGTACCTTCAGAATTTCCCATAAAACTAACATGATAACATCTTTGAACAAATGAACAGAAATTTTTAATATACCAGAGTGCTGAAGTAAAAACCAACTGTGGTGAAGTAGCAAGACAGCATTCGGAAAAAGTCAAAGCGGTGTCCAAGCCGGTATATATCACGACTCAAAGTCTGCTCTCCATTTCCATTAGCTATTTTGGCCTCAAACATAGAAATCTGATTGAGGCCCACATCTCTCCCCTTCCCAACTTGTATATATTCATGATGGGTAACATTCCCTTCACGTAGTGTAGAATTGAAGCCTGTGGATGCAATTCGAAATATATATGATCAGTTAAAGCAAAGACCACATAGAAAACCAAAATGGCTACAGAAAGTTCAAAGCAAATACAGACCGGCAAATATATCTTCACTCAGATTGATAACCTTAGAAGCTTTACTGACACCCCCTCTAGTCAAGTGAAAAAGCCTATCAAATACATCTGGATGACCATAGTGGAACCGCACCCTATATGAGAAGAAAACAGAGACATGGAGGAAACTTAGCATATGAAAAAAGAAGAATGATATCCTTGTCGAACAGGTAATGAAATAAGCCATCACATGTTTATTTTTGCTCTAGACAAATTATCATAAAATTCTTACCATGCTCAACAGCATCAGTGGCCAACAAATCCAATTATCCAACCTTTCATGACCATTTTTATTCTCGACACATTTATTATAAAATCACTTAAGATTTTCCATATGGTTTTAACCTTGGAGTTCGCACCACTCCAAGGATTTTTGCTTGCATGATGCTTCATCAATCCTATTCGATAAATATATCATATATCATTCACCATGATGATAAAACTGATCATAATTCCTGTTTCTAGCATTAAATGTGATATAGAATCGAATCTACTTCAAAAATAAAAAAAATAAAAATTTGTCAGTTTCCATCATCCTATTTCTAGCATTAAATGTGATCTAGAATAGAACCCCCCCCCCCCCCCAATCAAGAACAGGAAACTGAAAGTTTTGGAGTACAGTTACTTCAAGCATTTATAACTTACTTAAGAGGGTTGGCCAATAGCCTCTGACCGATAGTCACAAAACTGGTTTCCTGATTTGACATAAACCATGCAAGAGATGAAACACTGCACCAAGCAATGAAAGAAAATTCAGTGATCATAATCACAGTAAAATACATCTGGAGAAAGTAGCATACGCAAAGAATAACACACCTTCCAGTAAATATATGTTCTCTAAGCCCAAGTATCGAAGGATTCCTCACACCATCAGGCTTTTTAAGAAATTCTTGCAGCAAATTCCTCATTTTCAAGGCTTCTTCCATGTAGTTATCCTATAGAATTGAAAACATCAAACAATGCACAACAGCTGAAGTTAATGATAATGTTTATTTAGATTTCACTTTTATCATACCTGGTTCATATCTATTGTTTGCAAGCCTTCTCCACGTGTGAAAATAATAGCATGGTTTTGGTTTTCTGGTTTTCCTTCACCCAAGATGGCTGGTCCTGGAAGTTTTATTCGATAAATGACCTGCAATTGGACAGCAAGACAATCCAATTGAAGTATTGTAATATCAGAAATTGATAACGAAATTGCCCAAGTTTACTTTTTTCCTTTCTTAAAAAAAAAAAACTTCTTTTGCTCACTAAGAAACCAAGGTGCACTCGTGATATCTGCTTTCCAGAAAAAGTATCATGAAACAAGGGAAATCCACTTTCTTAAGGAAAGTTTGCCCGGGTTACTCAATTCTTCAAGATAGCAGATTCATCTCAAATTTATGCCATCATTCTTTAGAACAAGAGTTATGATACTTTTTGTTGATAACTGCTACAATGTAATCAGAACCAATACCTAATTTCTTAAGAAATGCCTGACTTGCGAAATAGTTGGCTTTACCTGGTCCAAGTTTTGCACTGGCTCAGAGGAATCAATGGACTTAGGTAAGGCTGCCTTCACTAGAGATGAATAGTATACTTTTTGGATGACCTTGGATCTGTCTGGATTAGTTTCTTCAACCTCATCAATGTATGCCACACGGAGAGATGGATATCTACCAATTGGAAACATATGAGCAAGTTTAAAAAATTGAAATCAGAAGCTCGACAAGAAGGCTAAACAAACCTAATACTTACGTTGTCATGAGCCTCAAAATATCCTGTGCACGAGGATCACCGGACCGCTTGTGAATCCCATATTTCTGGCATGATACTACATACGTAAATTTCATATCAGCAACTGCCTGACACTGTGCCAACAGTGACCTTCCCCCCTTTGACTGATCATCAGTACTCAATTCAATAGCCTTATAGCCCTCCATCAAATCTGAGAAGTGTAATAACAGGACAAGAAGGAAAAATAATGTGTACGTTAAAATTATAACATATTAAACATACAATACACTAAATAATCGATAAATCCAAAAGTTTGAAGAGAGTAGTCACCTTCATCTCCGGCCATATCAAGGAATGCCTGAAGCTCCAAAGCATGCCGATAGTACATCATACCTCTCACTGCCAGTGGTAATGTTATAGTCAAACGAGAAATTAATGAATAAAACAGGAAAAGAGAAAGAGGAACTGAGTAAGTACCCGTTCTAGTCAAAGTTTGGCCCCTATATGATGCCCATAAACGAAGTTCTTCATCCAAGTTGTCTCTTCCTTTGAGTTCTTCTTCACTGCTGCAGTCCACTCGTTCAAGAAAGTTGTTCCACTCATCTGTCCATTATTCTAAGTCTATCAGGTATCAATGGAAGATTTATGGTCAAAACAAAGAGATGCAGATCTGGAATTTGGTACGGCACCAAATGGAAAAGAAAGAAAGAAACCTGGAAAGATCTTTTGCAAGTAAAAGAGGATGGAAACACCATCTTCATTTGGCACTTCCAAATCAAGCAAGGAGAAAAGCACATCCTCTGCATAGTAAGGAGTTAAAACACTGCAAGATAAATTACCACATTAGGAAAAGGTTAGTTCTGCATATTAGTTAACAACAAAGTATGTCTATTATTTTACTATCATTGTTTCTGGTGCAAAAGTTTCAACAAAACAATAGAACATCACTTAAAGAAACATATGCTACATCATATGGATAAAATGTACGAGGTGCGCAATTCATCTGGCAAAAGTTTTGGCATCTTTGTCTAACCTTCAGTTTAGACAAGTACCGTATCCTTTTCACCTTCTATTTTATGTGTAATACTATCCTAGTTAACTCTAGCCAAATTATTATAATTATAAAACCCAACCCGGGTTTCATGTCAAACCAGGCCCAGAGTTTACTTAGTCAAAAAACCATGTTTGGCTTTAAAAAATTCCAAAACAACTCGCATTAAATTGTTTTTAGATCTTGAAACAATGCCATTTTGGATTGAGCCAGATTGACCCAACCAACCCATGACCCGGGCCTTGGATTAGGCAAACTATGCAAATTATATAGATGGACTTGAGGAAAGACGGATTCATTGACGATTGCATTTAGTCAAATAGAGATTGGAGTGGGAAGCAATATTTAATTTAGTTTTGTGTCATGGAGACTATCAGTTGAAAGACAGTAAAAGATGAAGCCACAATCATGATGGCATTGAACAAGCCTTACGAGAAAGAAAGCATATTGCGAACTTTAGGTGCAGTAGGCATGTCCATAAACAGTGAGTTTGAGAAGAAAGATATACGCCTCCTAGCTTCTAAGTTGGATGGTACATCCATCGCGGATTCTTTCGTGGTAAGCAAAAGAAAAAGCCTCTTGATCTGCAAAGACAGGTGAAGAAGAGCTATTTAAATTAGCATGCTTATCCAATTTCATAGTGGTTAATAAATTTCTATTCACAAAACAAACCTTCTCTTTCCATGCTTCTGTGACTGGTTCAATTGGAAACTTGATAGCTCCAGAAGATGCAAATAACTGATATTGTTGTTCATGGAGAGTCATTCCCTCATGTCCAGATCCGCCATGAATAGAATCCACCAGACTTTAAAGGAAAAAACAATAAATTATAAACTTGGATGCTAACATGTAAAAAGACATAACAACGTGATGTCAGATGCAAATATGCTTGAAAAGACCAATTACAAATATGTCGCACTTGGATATATGATCCTCCATCATAATGTCTCTTGTCACAACCTCCAGCATGTCCTGAAAGAGAATCACAACTTGATCCCTGTCCTCCGGTTTATTAGCCAGCTGCAAATTCCAAAAACATAGGTTAGGGCTTCTCATTATCATAGTTGTATCAGCACTTTGCTCTAGAAAGGATGTGGAATATTACCAAGTATTTTATAAGCTTCACAAAGTGATCATAGAGGAAAGGAAGAGCACTCATTTTGTATTCACTTATCAGATCACCTTCGTCTATGTGTTTGTTAACTTCAGAGAATATGAAATCGATCACCCTGAAAAATTATCATGAACACATCAACAAAATGGTCAAAGTTACTAAAGGTCAAATCCTAGTGAAAGTGAATAGTGGCATAGAGAGTTGAAAGCAAATATGCTTTTGGATTTTCATCTAAAATTTTCTAAACCATCTGCAATGTAATAGAACTCACTCTTTCTCACGTTTCCCTTGAACCAAAAACAAGATGATGTTCTTGAAAGAAGCATAGCATTCACGAACAGCACAAGACATGTAGTCGTCAGCCTCGATTCTCTTTTTCAGCTCCTTATCCTTACCATTACTGTCCTTAGCCATGTCTAATGCTATTGGGATCTAAAAGGAGACACAGAGTTAATATCATCACATGAAGATTTCACCAATTTACAATAAAGTGTGCTGAAAGAAACCTTGCTAGCCAGCAGAAATGGAGGCCACTGTATAAGGTCCAAATCACGGTCAGCCCAATATGGAACAAGCAACAAGTCCATCTCCCTGAAAATGAGACATACAGTTCAAGTAAAATGTAATAGCAAGAATGAAAAAGCTCTAAAGAAACTAGAAAAGACACCATTCTTCATAGTAGCATCCTTACTTATAGCTTATAAGGTCTTCTTCTCTGAAACTACTGATGATTTTATTCCACAACTGAGCAAATCTTGCTGCCTCCTTTTCTTTGTTAGATGGGATCTACATTAAGAACCCCAGATTGGTAACTCCAGATAAGGACTACTTCTGTAATGATTGCATTACAAAATTTACCAAGGTCACCAATTTTTTACCCAAAAAATACCAACAGTCAAGTCTAACCTCAGCAAATTTGCGAGACAGGGTTGCCTTAAAGCCTTTCTTCTTTGGCTCACTCTTATCCCCTGGAATTAAACAGGCATTGAAAGCACCAGGCAATGATTGGAAACGAGATCTAAGCATTCCCAATGTTCGAATCTGGAATAAACAAAATAAGTTACAGACCAAACAACAAAAACTCAAATACCAAGATGTCAATTGGTTTGAAAGATATCCAAAGTGGAAAGCATAAAAAAAGGCAACCACACTAGTTCTTCAAGTTACAAAGCATAAAAGAAAACCACATCATTATATTCTCTAAGCAAAAGGGTACTACCCTGCATGAATAAATAAGAAAGATAACCAACATGATTGACATCCAGGAATATATTCAGCACTAAGATTTACTAAAAGGTTCTTAATTATAATTGATTGGGAAAATAAGCATGTAAACAAAGCTAGATGATTTTCATTGTAGTGTATTATCAAGAGAATAAAGAAAATGATATTGCTAACAGGTTCTTAATTATAATTGGTTGGGAAAATAAGCATGTAAACATAGCTGGATGATTTTCATTGCAGTGTATTATCAAGAGAATAAAGAAAAAGATATTGCTAACCTCTCCAAGACGTCGAAATGCACCATAAATACCTCCAAAGAAGGTGGAAAATATGGCATACCAAATCTGGGAATCCATAAAATATACCTACAAAATTTGGTATATTAGATCACTTTCAGTTGAAATAGAATCAGATGAGAATTTATACATTAACAGAAACAACTCATACAAGAATAATTGGAGCCCAGAGTGCAATCACAACACCAATATTGTTCTTTGCTGCAAGTAAACAGGAGACCATGAATTTTCTTCAAAAAAGAAATATAAGTGCACCACAATCTGATGCTACTAATGTCTTCAAGTCTATTACCTCGTGGAAAGAATTCATGCCATTGGAAAGTAGTTATATGAACACTCATTATGGCTTTTGTTGGAACAACTAGAGGCCTTATCTGCAACCAAAACAAATTACAGTTAGCAGTAAAAAAGGATTGAATTTCCATCTAGCATGGCAGGTCAAGATTCAATAAGCAATGGGAGATCTAAGAAAATGAAAGAAAGACACACCTCTATATAGTAACTAAATGTCAACTTTGTTATAATAAGAAGAACCCAAAACATTGTATACCTGAATATTCAATAAAAGCAACAGTCAAAAAATTGCAAATTTAATGTTGTACTGTGATTTATTTTTCAAACAATGATCCTTACTTGAAGAGAGAAATTGTACTCTCATGCATTCCCCTCCCAACATAGAGCCGAGGCTGTAATGTGTCAAATGCAGGCATGAATCTTGTTAAGTAAGATTAAAATTATATGAATAATAGATAAAATATGGACAGCAATTGCCATGCATAACCATTGGAAGTAACAGAAGGATGAAGAAAGTGGCAAAAAATGTTTCTTTATACCTGTGACCACCACATCATAAGCATCACGATCCTATAGTTGGACCTCTCAAGGAATCGACGTATGAAGGGAAAAAGAAACAATACTGCCGCCAGCATATTTGGTGCCAGGTAGATAACTACAGCCAATATAAACAAGGAAGGCGAGCTGAAACCATTGCCAAACCAACCTTTGATGGTTTGAGCAAATCCTGGAGGTTTATCATCCCAAGTGTAAGCATAAGTTACTGGTAAAACTACCACCCATGCAGCAGCTGAAACAACCTTCAGAATAAATCTCAACTTGACATGGAATGACATTATTTGTCGTGCCTTCCAATTAAGAATGACATCAAGGATAGCTGCATCAGTTAGCAGAGATTTGTCACATAACAACTTCCTCTTCATACAAATCCAGCAAACATGGCATGATAAATAGGTATAGCTTGAAAAAATGAACTTCCTTAGAAATTTCATTAAATGGAAAGCATGATGCACATTGCATTATTCATTCCATAAACAAAACACCAAGTTGGGAATGTTCAGAACATACTAAATAACAGTAAATAATTTGAACTCGTGTACACAGCAAGAAAACACAGACAAAGGTAATTAGATAGAGTTAAGAACCAATTAAAATTAAAAGTAATTAAAGCCATTACAATTTGTTTTGTACATAAGCATATAGGCTAGCCTATCCATTGCCTAATTGAACTTTATTGACATTTGTATAACATTTTAAACTGGTACAACACTGTACTTATGGAAGAACAAATAGAAGATACTAGTTACTGAAAGGACAACAGATAGAAGTAAGCTGCACTCTTTATTACCTTGCCCAAGCTTTAATATTGCAGCAGTAATGAAGACACTCAATACTTTCTTAAATACATCACCGCTAAAGATAACACTTGGTTGCCCCGAACCATGCCAAGCAACCGTAATCATAGCCTTCAAAATCAGTCAGCATCAGCACCATATCAGCATAGCCAAAGTTGTTAAATAAATTTAAAGCAAATCAGATGCATGAAATAATAGAAAATGTACCTGTAAGCACAGGATAAAAAAACTCCACATTCGATCAAAGCTTCTAAAGACATGCAAGAATGATCGTATCTCCACGAAATTAACTTTTCCTACCCATCGATCTCTATAGGCTGGTTTATTATCCTGAATATCATAACAGTTTAACACAAATTAACATAATGTCCCTTTTGCAGTATAAAAACCCAAATAAAGAAACCAGGCAAGAGGAATGCAACTGCCATTCCATTTACTTCCAGTGTAGGAAGCATATGATAACCAAGACCCCCTCAATTAGATAGGAGCATTTGATCATAACACCAGTCCAGTAATCTCAGTCTGTTCAAGTCATGTGTGAATTGATATGCAACAATGTCATATATAATTATTAGGCTATTGACACTAGGAAAGGGGAAAGAAAACGAAGAGAAATTTTTTTAGTGGTTATTGCTTACCCCATTTTTTTCAAAATGGTGATGATCAGACAGGCAAAAGAAATCAGCATCTGCACGCATGGGCCAGCCTAAGCGGAAACAATCAACTGACCTACAAATGATGCATGGGCAAGTTTGTTTTTTTAGAAATCATGCATAGGTAATCTGATCAGGAGAAATTTTGAAAAAAGACATACATAGACATCTCAAAGGAACAGTAGGAAACCAGGACCAATACCAGAAGTACTCATTTAAATCGTCGTAGTTCCTCCACTGAGAATGCTTTGACTTCCCTTTTTTACTCCTTTCAGCTTCCTGTCAAGTGGTGCAAAGATGATGACAGATGAATTTAACCAAAAAGAAAATGCAACACTCAAATTAATTAGACTACATAAGAAAAAAGGACAATTATTGCATTCAGCACCTTTGCGATCATGTTGTAGATAGGAGTAACAACTTTACTCAAGAAAGCCTCTTCTTCACCTCCATAGGCAGGCTTTACATTTTCTCCTGTCATAGGACTGACATTTCCAGCTAGCATGCCATATAACTCAAATGCCATCTACAAATAGCAGAATAATTTAGCATCAATTACACTTAACGGTCAATGAACAAGCCCAAGTTGATGAAAATACATATTTGCAGATCTACAGTGAAATTGCAAAAGCATAAAAGCTCTGAAATAAGGGTGATGGCACAAATAGTTCAAAAGATTGTCGTGCACTCACTGGTGTATCCACAAATGAGCAAAAGCCAGTTTGGAACTATTGTTAGTGTCCTTGCCCCAAAGATACAAGGCAGGCAGAGCATTGGATGAGTTATCATGAGACAAGATCCATCTATTCTATTTGGGTATCCAGGTTGACACCATAAATAGACTCATTCTCTCCTCTGCGCTATTTCTACTAGGGTCACTCAACTTATCCAGAATTTCTCAGAACCAGATGCTTTATCTTATTGGGTTAAAGATGATGGAAGACAAAAAAATCTAAAACCATATTTCCAGTTTCCCGCCAATGAAAAGGAAAGTCAAACAAAAGCAATGAGATAAAAATGAAACTATCTTAAAACATACATGATGATAAATATAGCAAATGCATTCTGGCATGAATCTCAGGTTTGCAGCTTCCCCCCATATCAAAAGATACAGACCCATGTACAATAATTTACGCTGTTGCACCTCCTGCTGTATGGTTGGTAACCTGCAAATTCAGATTAAATCCATTAATATAAGCATAGAATGGAAATCTACAATCCCTTTCTTCCATAATTGTCCTCTCCCCCCTCCTCCCTATTTTTTCGCATCCCACAACAAAGGAACCAAAAAAGTTCAATGCATGATGTATCTGCACTGCTTATTTCCATGTCAATAAAATCATATTGATGTCAATTTTGTGGTTAGAATATATATAAATTGCTAGCAGCTCAATCTTTTTTGTAATTTTCTGAAGCAGTTCAATTAAGCACATTCCTTAAAAGATTTAACCAGCTGGAAGATGAAATGCAAACACCATCTAATCAATCCTAAACCGGAGTTCAGTCAGCTATTGAAAAATTATCATATCATTCACAAGGAACTGGGTGCTCTTACCAAAGGCTACTTTTTCTATCCAAGTACTTGCACCATTTTTTGTAGTTCTTAAAAAGTTTCTTCATCACTTCAGTCAATGCACGCTCATCCAACTAAGAAAGAAAAATGCACAGGGTTGTTCAGATTTTGTTACACAAACGCGACTGAAAGCAAATAGAAAGAAAAGAGGAACAAGGAAGAAAAGGATATCTTCTGCACCTATAATTGGTTTACGGTAGAAATTATAGAGAAAGACATGGGCCCAAAGCCCACTATACTTTTCTGGCTAAAAAAGGGTGATGTAACCTTTACCAGTCACT